>PYIJ01014470.1_pt1 | contig 11337 bp, 9 predicted proteins | sample 3578051 | NCBI WGS metagenome assembly PYIJ01 (sample SAMN08408021, study PRJNA431606) | Marine metagenome isolate SA_KN192-05_S13_5m, whole genome shotgun... | biome: marine; feature: oceanic pelagic zone; material: water; isolation source: surface water sample, 0.2-0.8 um fraction ... | reverse complement strand
ACATGAATGTTTCTTTCTCTATTGTAACCTAAATTTAGTTTTTTAGAAATCACTTTATCTTTATCAGCAACAGCTATCCACACAGTTCCTACTGGTTTTTCAGGTGTTCCTCCACTTGGACCAGCAATCCCAGAAGTTGAAATTCCGTAGTCAGAATTAAATTTTAACCTAACATTTGCTGCCATTTGCTCCACTACTTGTTGGCTTACAGCACCATATTTCTCAATATTTTGTTCATTTACATCTAATAATTCTGATTTTGATTGATTGGTATAAGAAATAATACTTCCATTAAAAAAAGAAGAGCTTCCGCTTATGCTTGTAAGCATTTTAGAAACATTACCACCAGTACAACTTTCGGCTGTTGAAAGGGTTTGGTTATTTACTTTTAATAACTCCCCCACTACGCCTTCCATAGAGGCATTTCCATAACCATATATTTGATCTGGAATAAGCTTAACAAGTTCTGAAACGTAGTAATTTAACTTTTCTTCCGACGAAGCTTTGTCTTTTCCTATAATTGAAATTCTCAATTTAACAATTCCTGGAGATGGTAAATAGGCAAGTTTCAAATCTTCTTTTAACAAATTATTTTCCCAAGATTTTATTAACTCTGCTAAAAAAGATTCTCCCATTCCATGGGTTCTTACAGTTCTATTAAATACTACACTACCTTCGCCTTTAAGAGCTAACAACTTGGTAAAAACATGGTCGTTCATAATTCCTTTCATTTCATAAGGAACACCAGGCAAAGAAATGAAAATTACTCCATTTTTTTCAAACCACATTCCACTAGCCGAACCCCTATTATTGGGTAAAACTTGACAAGATTTTGGGATAAGAGCTTGGTCTTTATTGATCTGTAAAATTGGTAAATTTCTACTACTAAAATAATCAATTATATTTTGTTCAATTTCTTTGTCAAGTTCTAAAGTGGTATTGAAATACTCCGTTAAGGTATGCTTGGTAATATCATCATTGGTAGGTCCAAGTCCTCCTGTAATTAGAACAATATCAGATCTATTTTCTGCTTGACTGAGGGCATTAAAAATATCAGTTTTTTGGTCAGAAATAACCAACCCATGCCCTATTGTAAAACCAAGATTATTTAGTTGTTCACCAAGCCAAGAAGCATTGGTATTAATAGTTTGTCCAATTAGCAATTCGTCCCCTATTGAGATAATTTCACACTTCATTATGTTAAATTATAAATTAAGTTTTCATATTTAGAATTAGTTTGGCAAAATTTTTGATACTTTAACGTTAAATAATAATTTATGAAAAATATTAATAAATTTTCCTTGCTAATAATGTGTACTGTTTTTATGTTTAGCCATTGTGTTGGGCAGATAAATATCAATAAGATATCCAATAAATTAAAATCTCAAATACCAACACAAAAAAATGAAGAATCTAGTGCTTTAAGCAATGATCAAGTTATAAAAGGTCTTAAAGAAGCTTTAAATGTTGGGGTGAATATAGGTACTGAAAAAGCATCTGCAATCGGTGGATTTTTAAAAAATGATTTAATAAGAATACCGTTTCCCCCAGAAGCAAAAGCTGTTAGAGATAAAGCTATGCAGTGGGGGCTAGATACAAAAGTGGAGAAATTTGAAAGAACTCTTAATGAAGCAGCTGAAGAAGCTTGTAAAACCGCTGCGCCAATTTTTATAAATGCAATTAAAAATATGTCGTTAAGTGATGGTTTTAAAATACTCAAAGGAAGTGATAACGCTGCAACCAATTATTTAAAAGAACAAACCAATACCGAGCTTTATGACTTATTTTTACCTGAAGTAAAAAAGGCAATTGAAAAAGTAAAACTTACTGCTTATTGGGAACCTCTTGTAAAAAAATACAATCAATCCACCAGGATTTCAGGTAAAGAAACTATTGAAACAGATTTAAATAAATATGTCACAGAAAGAGCAGTTCTAGGATTATTTAAGTTGGTAGCAATTCAAGAAAAGGAAATAAGGAAAAATCCAATGAAAAGAACCTCAGATATTTTGAAAAAAGTTTTCAGCAGTTTAGACCCTTGAAAAGTTATTTTTTCTAAATTTAGTTAATGCTCCAAGAAGCTAATTCAAACTATAAAACTATTCCCCCAACTGAGCTTATAATCACAGAGGAAGGAAGGATTTATCACTTGGACTTGAAACCCAACGAAATTGGTCAAACAATTATTTTAGTTGGTGATCAGGAAAGAGTACCAACTATTTCAAAATATTTTGACAGAATAGAATTTAAGAGAAGTAAAAGAGAATTTGTAACTCATACTGGACTAATTAACAATAAGAGAGTCTCTGTAATTTCTACAGGAATTGGTTGTGACAATATAGACATTGTAATTAATGAATTGGATGCTCTAGTAAATATTAATTTTGATAAAAAAAGTATTAAAAGAAAACATACATCTTTAGATATAATAAGAATAGGAACATGTGGTGCTTTACAAAATGAAATCCCTGTTGACTCTTTTGTTTTGTCTTCTTTTGGACTGGGGTTTGATGGATTACTATTCTTCTATAAACCAGTATATGAACCTGAAGAAAAGGCACTTCAAAAAGCTTTTTTACAACAGACTCCTTGGCCAATTGACGCGAACAAACCCTACTTTGTAAAGGGAAGTGAATTACTAGCAACTAAAATTGGCAAGGGAATGTTTAAAGGAATTACTGCAACTGCAAATGGATTTTATGGACCTCAAGGTAGAACATTAAGGTTGAATACTAGGGTGCCAGATATGAATGAATTTCTAAAAAGATTTGAGTACAAAAATCATAAAATTTTAAACTTTGAAATGGAAACATCCGCTTTGTATGGATTGAGTGCTTTACTTGGACATCATTCATGTACAGTTTGTGCGGTGATTGGAAATCGATTTACAAATACTTTTTCAAAAGATTACAAGAAAACAGTTGCAAGATTGGTACAGAAAGTACTAAGGAGAATTTAAATCTAAATTCTGACAACTTTTATAAAAAATTAGCGTATAGATAGTTAGATTAAATTCTTTGTATGGCAACTAAAAATGAAATAGATGCACTTGTAAGTTTACTTGACGATCCAGATGAAATTATTTTTAATCAGATAAAAAGTCAACTTTTAGAACTTGGTACAGATTGTATTGCTCACTTAGAAAAAGCAAATTTTGAAAATGATTACGGTCCAGTATTTAAATCCAGAATAAATGGAATAACTCATGAAATAAATCTTTCAAAAGTTTTAAAAGATCACAAAGATTGGATAAATCATCCTGTAAACTTAATTGATGGAGTTTATCAAATTGATCAGTACTTTTTTCCAAATATTACAAAATCTTACATTCAAAATGAGTTAAGTAAAATAGCATCAGATGTTTCCGAGCATTTATATGACAGTATGAGTCCAATTGAAAAAGTAAGTGTCATTAATGATGTTTTGTATGATATTTACAATTTTAGAGGGGATAAAAAAAATTACCATTCTGCTGAAAATTCTTCTTTTGGAAAGCTATTACAAACCAAAAAAGGAAATCCCTTAACAAATTCTATTTTGTATGTAGAAATTGCAAGACTTTTAAACTTACCTATAATGGGAATAAATTTACCCAATCATTTTATAGTAGGTTATTTAAATTCTAAGGACATTCATCAATACCCAAACAACTACAAATTCACTAAAAAAGATGTTGATTTTTACATAAATCCTTTTAGCCAAGGGGTTGTTTTAAAACATGAAGATGTAGAAGACTTTATTCAAGAAATTAATGTAATTAATAATGAATATTATTACGTCCCTTGTCCCTATAGTCATATTACAAAAAGAATTTTAACCAATCTTAATTTTAGCTTTAAAAAATCAAATAATTTTCTTTTAAAAAGTGATCTTAAGGAAATCACTGCTCTTTATCATTAAAATAAAGAAATTCATCATAAAAAAATCGCCTTTATTGACAAACATTATATATATTTAATCAAAACAGATTAATAGTGGATTTTATCGAATCTATAGATAATGTATATAATAATTCCATAAAATCAATTCAAGATTCTTCGGGGAAAATTCTTCTTACACACTTGGGAGAAATGAAATCCGATACTATAACCAATCTCAGTGAAAAAGTAGAGTCCAAACTTTTTGAAGTTAGCGCTGCAAAAAAAAACATAAAAAACATTTTTAATATTTTAATTGAGGGACTTCAAAATATAAAAAATCATGGCGAATTTGGCCCTAAAAACAATCAGATTTCTTTTTTTCATATGTATGATTTGGAAGATTCCTTTTTTTGTGATTTTTCCAACCTAATTGATAATAATTCCATTGATAAAATATCTAAAAACATTGATCATTTAAATACACTTGAAAGACCTGAACTAAAAGCACTTTATCTAGAAACTTTAACAAATGGACAAATTTCTAAAAAGGGGGGGGCAGGTCTTGGTATTATAATTATGGCCATGAAATCAAAAAACAAGATTGGTTACAAAACTTTTTCTATTGAAAATAATTTATCTATTCTATCGATAAAAGTTAAAGTTACTAAAGCTTAATTTCCTACTTCAAATAATAACTTACTTTATCTAATAAATTCCAATTTCCTTTGGTAAAATCTGGAATATTCATAGGCTTACTTCCCTTATTTACTGACTTTTTAGATAGCTCTACAATGGATGACCATTCAGCAGCATCGTAGACATCTTGATCTAGGGGAAGTCCATTTCTTAGACAGTAAATTAATCTGTAATCCATTATGTAATCCATTCCCCCATGTCCACCTATTTGCTGTGCTTTATCTTTAATTCGTTTGATTACAGTTGGCTCATATTTTGAAAGTGTATCCTCAATATCTTTTAAACTTAACGATTGATGAGCTCTAGGCTCAAATGCCATAGATTTAACAGGATATTTTTGAACAAAGCCATTAGTCCCGCTTACAGTAAATAGTCTAGAATAAGGTCTAGGACTAGTCACATCATGTTGTAACATTATAGTCTTACCCTTATGTGTTTTAATTAATGTTGTATTCATATCTCCCTTTTCAAAACTATTTCCATTCCATTTATTTTCTGGTGCAAAATTTTCTTTAACATATTTGGTTAAGCCATATTGATTGCTAGACATAGATACTAAATGAGTCATTTTATCTCCTCTATGAATGCCTAACAAGTGTGCTAAAGGTCCCAAACCATGAGTTGGATAAGTATTACCATTTGTTTTTTGTAAACTCTTTAATCTCCAGTGGTCCCAATAGTAAGTATTGCTAAAATTTAAAGCTCTTAAATCATGTATGTAGGCACCCTCCGCGTGGACTAAATCACCAAATAAATTGTTTTGAGACATATTTAAAACTGTGATTTCAAAAAAATCATACATGCAATTTTCTAATTGAATACAATGTTTTCTTGTCTTCTCAGCTGTTTTCACCAACTTCCAACAATCTTTGACTGTCATAGCTGCTGGAACTTCCACAGCTACATGTTTGTCATTTTTCATTGCATAAATTGCTATTGGAGAATGCAATTCCCAATGGGTGCAGACATAAATTAAATCTATATCATCTCTTTGACAAATAACCTTCCAATCATCTTTGCCATAATACTTTGCTGGTTTTTTATATTGGTAATTTTTAAAATATTTTTCATGGCTACCATTTACTTTATTTGTGTCAATATCTGCAATGGCAACTATTTTAGCTCCTGGAATATTTGGTAGTCTATCCAAAGCAGATTGTCCACGATTTCCCAACCCTATTACTGCAATTCTAACTGTATCAATGGAATCACATGTTAAAAGAAGTACATTTTTTTGATTTTGATATTTAGAATTATTCCATTTAGTAAATAACTTATCATCTGATGATAGATTATTTGACTTTTGTGAAAATGTAAATAGAGGTGAAAATATGAAAAGTAAATAGATACCTATTTTCCAAAAATTTACTTCAAATTTAAAACATATTGAAAATAAATATTTAGAAAACATAAAAGTAATTTTATTTAACTAAAAGTTTACTTGGTGGTGAAAATTTTGTTAATGATATTCCATCAACAGCTATTTCATATTCAGCCATAGTTGGTGTTCGTCCAAGAATTGTTGACAATACTACTACAGGCGTTGAGGACAGTAAAGATTCTCCTTTTTTCTCTTTGGAATCTTTTACTACTCTTCCCTGAAACAATCGAGTTGAGGTAGCAATTACCGTATCTCCTGGCTCAGCTTTTTCCTGATTTCCCATACATAAATTACAACCTGGTCTTTCTAAATATAGCATATTTTCATATTTAGTTCGAGCTACGCCTTTTGGGGAATTATCGTCAAAGACAAACCCAGAGTATTTTTCTAGAACATGCCAATCACCCTCAATTTTTAACTCATCAACAATATTATATGTTGGTGGTGCAACAACTAAAGGAGCTTTAAATTCAACTTTACCATATTGAGCCTCAATATTATTGAGCATTTTTGCTAAAATTTTCATATCACCCTTATGTACCATACATGAACCGATAAATCCAAGATCAACTTTTTTATTACCTCCATAATAAGATAATGGTCTTATGGTGTCGTGAGTATATCTTTTAGAAACATCGTCATTATTTACATCAGGATCAGCAATCATTGGTTCGGCAATCTCATCAAGGTCTATTTCTACATCTGCATAATATTTAGCATCATTGTCTGGTCTAAGTGCTGGTTTAGACCCGCTTTTTATTTCATCAATTCTTTGATTTGCTTTATTAACTAAACCCTGAAGAACAGATTTTTCATTATCCATTCCCTTTTCAATCATGATTTGGATTCTATCTTTAGCAATTTCTAGGGATTCAACTAATGTTTCATTTTCAGATATACAAATTGATGCTTTAGCTTTCATCTCTGCAGTCCAATCCGTAAACGTAAAAGCTTGATCTGAATTAAGTGTGCCTAAATGAACTTCAATTATTCTTCCTTGGAAAACATTTTCACCATCAAATTTTTGAAGCATTTGAGATTGAGTTGCATGAACTACGTCACGAAAGTCCATAAAACTTCTCATTTTACCTTTAAAAGTAACTTTTACAGATTCTGGGATTGGCATAGAAGCCTCTCCTGTGGCAAGTGCAAGAGCAACTGTTCCAGAGTCAGCACCAAACGCAACACCCTTAGACATTCTTGTATGGGAATCACCACCAATAATAATTGCCCAATCATCAATTGTTAAATCATTTAATACTTTATGAATTACATCTGTCATTGCTTGAAATTGACCAAGGGGATCACGGGCAGTAATTAGTCCAAAATCGTTCATAAATTTCATAAGCTTAGGAATATTTTCCTGTGCTTTTTTGTCCCATACTGACGCAGTATGACATCCAGACTGGTAAGCACCATCTACAACTGGCGAAATAATTGTTGCGGCCATAGACTCCAACTCTTGAGAAGTCATAAGTCCAGTAGTATCTTGTGAGCCAATTATATTAACCTTTACACGAACATCAGAACCAGCATATAATACTTTTCCTGGTGTTGTTCCAACAGCATTTTTATTAAATATTTTTTCTACAGCTGTTAATCCTTGACCTGAATGAGAAATTTCTTTAGATGGGGCAAATACAGATGGGATACCAATACCTAAAGTCTTGGCTGCAAATGTTTGTAATTTTTTTCCAAATACAATTGCATATGAACCACCTGCTCTCATAAATTCCATTTTTTGCGGAGTAAATGCAGCAGAGATATCACTTAATTCAGTTTGTCCATTGTATAGTTTTTTAGTTTTTGTATTTATGGTAAGAACTGTTCCAGTTTTAACAGAATAAACTTCTTCTAATACTGGCTCACCATCTGAGTCTGTCATAGTATTTCCATCTGAGTCTTTTTTCTTAACCCAATTTTTTAGATCCAATCCAATTCCACCAGTTACACCAACTGTAGTAAGAAAAATTGGAGAAATTCCATTTGTTCCTGCAACAACAGGAGCAATATTTATAAATGGAACAAAAGGACTTGCTTGTTTTCCAATCCATAGTGCAACATTATTTACACCTGACATTCTTGAAGATCCAACACCCATAGTTCCCTTTTCTGCTATTAACATAATAGTTTTATCAGGGTGTTTCTCTTTTAAGGCTAGAAGTTCATTTTGACGTTCAATATCATGCTCAAACATGCACTTGCCATGTAACTCTCTGTCTGACCTAGAATGGGCATCACTACCTGGTGATAATAAGTCTGTAGATATATCACCAACTCCAGCAACATAAGTAACCACTTTTATCTCTTCTTCTAATGGTGGAAGTTTGGTGAAAAATTCAGCATTTGCATAACTTTCTAGAATTTCTTTTGCAAATAAATTTCCATTTTTATATGCATCTTCCAATCTAGACATGTCAACTTCGTAAAGAAAAACTTGGGTTTTTAAAACAGTAGCTGCTTGTTTGGCATTAGAAGAATCGCTACTAAAAGCTAAATCAAGAAGTACGTCAATAGAAGGACCACCTTTCATATGAGATAATAGTTCAAAAGCAAAAGCTGGTGAAATTTCTTTTAAGGAGAAAGTTTTAAGAATTATTTCTTTTAAAAATTTAGCTTTAACTGCTGCTGCACTTGTTGTTCCAGGAGTAACATTGTATGTAAAGAAATTAATTGAATCGTCTCGATATTGATGAGTTACATCTTTTATTTGATTTAAAATCTCACTAAGTAATTCTCCATCTTCTATTGGCTTAGGGTTAAGTCCATCTTCTTTTCGCTGATCAATTTCTTTTAAGTACTCTAGGTATAAACTCATATTTTAAAGACTTTAAGTTTTAAAAAAAAATTGGAGATTACTAACTTCTTAACTGAATACAATCCAAAAATTTCAGAATATAAATTTACTGAATTTGAACGAAGTAACAAAGATAGTTTACTCAATATTAAAGAAAAAAACCCGTATTAAAAGGGCGATTTATAGAAGAATATTTTTAATTTCTTTTAAGCTCGTAACTTCTTTCCATGCATTTGAATTATTTGACTTTTGATTAGGATTAAAATATATAGCCTTCATTCCCACATTTAAAGCACCTTTAATATCTGTATTTAAATCATCACCAATCATAACAGAATTCTCTATACTTGCCCCGGCTTTCTCTAAAGCATAATTAAATATTAAAGGATTTGGCTTCTTTGATCCTGCCATTTCAGATGTGACAACTATTTTAAAAAATTTAGATAAACCAGACTGTTCAATTTTAATACGTTGAACTTCTTGAAAACCATTTGTAATTATATGCAATTGATAATTATTCTGTAATTCAGTTAGTAACTCTAAAGTATTTGGAATTAGAATTGTTCTATATGGTGAATTTTTCACATAATCATTCCCAATTTTAATTGAAAGCTCTAAATTATAAATGCCAAAATATTCAAGGGTTTCTTTAAATCTTTCGAATCTTAAATTTTCTTTACTAAGTTGATTTGACCTATATCTTTTCCAACATTTTTCATTAATTTTTTTATAAACTTTCACAAATTCTTCTGCTAAGGAAATTCCTTTTTGCTGCAAATTGTGAAAATGGTATAAATTAATCAATTCATTGAAAGAATTGGTTTCAAAGTCCCATAAAGTTCTGTCTAAATCAAAGAACAAATGTTTAATTTTCATTAATTAAAAATAAAGTGATTTATAAAGGTTAAAATAAAAGATATTGAAGCAAGAGATATAAATACTAACCAGTAAGTTAATTTCCTGTCTCCATAAAATTTAAGAACCACAAAAGTGCCTATTGGAATTGTTAAAAAAACTGGGGCAAGTGAGCACAAAATTATATAACCCATTTTTGAATTTTTTATATTAATTATTATTCTATTCCTTTTCTTGAAGTTTTTTTTGCTCTTTTTAAAAAAAACTTTGTCTTTAGTAGAATTATTTTTAAAAAATATAAATCGTCCAACCAAATAGGAAACATTGTAACAAAACAATGCACCGAGAGTTGATGATAATAAAATTTCTAGAAAATTTAAGTCTGTTGTAGCTTCTGCAATTGATGCAGCAAATAAAAACTTAACATGTGATAAAAAAAATACATAGAAATAGACATCCCAACTCATTCATCGTCTTTTTTTCCAAACGCTAAATCTCCTGCATCTCCTAAACCTGGTACAATGTAAGCCTCACTAGTCATTTTAGAATCAATTCCACCTATCCAAAGAGTAGTATTTTCAGGAAGATTTTTGGAAATATATTCAACCCCTTGTTCACTTCCAATAACACAAACAATATGAATTTTGGAAGGAATACCTTTTTTTATAAGCGCCTTATAAGCTAAAACCATAGATCTTCCAGTAGCCAACATTGGATCTGAAAGCACAACAATTTTATCGTTTATGTTAGGACTTGCCAAATATTGAATCTCCACCTCAAATTCTTCTTTACTAGTGTGTTTCCTGTATGCTGAAATAAAACAATTTTCAGCGTTGTCGTAATAATTTAATAATCCCTTGTGAAGAGGTAATCCAGCTCTCAAAACAGTGGCTAGAACTAAGTTTTCGGATGGAATAGTTGTTTTGGAAGTACCAAGAGGAGTTTTAGTCACCAGAACATTCTCCTTAAAAGTTTTACTAATTTCATAGGCAGATATCTCCCCTAAACGCTCTAGATTCTTTCTGAATCTCATACTGTCTTTTTGAATGTTTTCATCTCTAAGCTCTGATAAAAACTTATTGTAAAGAGATGAATACTGACTAAAATTATAAACTTTCATGGTATGAATTTAACGAACAAAAGTGGATTAATCTAACCAAGTTGTCTCAAAGACTGATCTCCATCCTTTCCATCTGTCCTTGTTACTTAAAGATTCATTATGCCAAACAGCATTAAATGCACCGTTAACATTTCTCACTTCATACTTTATTTTAGAAATTAATTTAGATGAATATTCTGGTGTGAATTTTAATTTATCATTTAAAACACCATCCATATATACAAACGGAAATATTTTTAAATCTGTGGCACATTCGTTCTCTAAATCATAAAAATAAAATGGTGTACAGGTTCCAGCTCTAAAGCCTACTCTATCTGAAAACCCCATGCTGTAATCCTGCTTAATTCCAGCCTTCAATAGAACCTGATAGGATTTTGGAAGGGCGAATCTAAGATAATGAAATCTAGAAATAGTTGTTTTACTAGTAATTTTATCCAATCTAGAAATTTCCATCTTTAATGTCTCTAAATTATTAAATGACCTGTAAGACGGGTGAATTCCAGTTAAATGAGTCTTGGATATAGAACGTATTAAATTTATTAAATAAGGATGATTGTAATTGATGTTCTTATCCATCTTTGCATAATCACCTAACAAAAAGAAAAAGATTGATTTTAATTGATTTGTT
>PYIJ01508539.1_pt1 | contig 11338 bp, 10 predicted proteins | sample 3578051 | NCBI WGS metagenome assembly PYIJ01 (sample SAMN08408021, study PRJNA431606) | Marine metagenome isolate SA_KN192-05_S13_5m, whole genome shotgun... | biome: marine; feature: oceanic pelagic zone; material: water; isolation source: surface water sample, 0.2-0.8 um fraction ... | reverse complement strand
ACTCCATTGGTTATAATTGAAAAGAAAGCTGTGGTATTGACGGTCTATTTCAAAAAAATCAAAATTTCTAAGTCTAATAAAGTTAGTATCTAATGAGGAACAAAGAGACTTCAAAATTGAATTTAAATTATAGAATCTAGAGGTTAGGTTTTTAAGACTTACAACATTCTCTTCAGAAAAAACAACTTGATTAACATTGATTCCAATTCCTATTATTGAGGAAGATAATTTCTCATTTTTCCATTGATTCTCAATTAAAACACCTGCAATCTTGCTGCCATTTATCAATATATCATTAGGCCATTTAATGGAGACTTTAATTCCTATGATTTTTTCAATACATTCTCTTATTGCTAGCGCAACGGCTTTGCTTAAGAAGAAAATATTTTCAGAATTTAAAAATGAAGAATCAAAATAAATACTAATCAATAAGTTTAATCCTTTCTCAGATTTCCAAATAGAAGATCTTTGACCTTTTCCATATGTCTGAAAGTCTGCCATTATTACAGTTCCAAAACTAATTTTAGTTTCTTTGACTAGTTTGGCAGTATAATTGTTGGTAGAATCTACAGTACTAAGTTTTATAATTTGTTTTCCTAACGTTTGACTTTTCATTTAAATAAATAAACAACAAACAATTCAACAAATCAAATGAATTAACCATAATTAGTTAGATTTACATTCTATTTAGAAAGTCTAAATTTTATAACATTTATTAGTATGCAGCTTAAAGAAACAATTGTAGAAGGTCTCAAAGATGGAAAAGCAAAAGATGTCGTGTGTATTGATATGAGAAAAATAAATGGTTCAATTTGCGATTATTTTATTATTGCACATGGGGACTCTGCAACTCACATTGATGGAATAAATAGATCTGTATACAAAAGATGTGTTAAAGATTTAAATGAAAAACCGTGGAAAGAAGAAGGAAAAGGAAATAGTGAGTGGATTCTTATGGATTACGTTAACGTAGTGGCACATATATTTTATAAAGAAACCAGATCTATTTATAATATTGAAGAACTTTGGGGAGATGCACCTGTAAAACAATACATAACATAATTAATTATATATGTCAAATAAAAAAAAGATTAAAGGAAATTTACCAAAGTTCAATTTTTACTGGGTATATGGAATTGTAGCGGTTATTTTGATTTCTATCAACCTTTTTAACCCTGTAAATACTGGTATATTAAAAACTAACTATTCGGAGTTTAAATCTTTTATTGAAAACAAACAGGTAAGAAAAATTGAAGTTATAAATAAAAAAGAAGCGAGAGTTTATATATCTCCAGATCAATTAGACCAACCCCCACACAAAGACAAAAATATTCCAAAAAATAGTGTTTTTGGTGGTCCAAACAACGGCCCGCATTATATTTTTAATATTCCAAATAACGAAAGTTTTTCGTCTTATTTAGAGGAAGCTCAAAAAGAATATGCAAGAAAAAATCAAACCTTAATGTACGATTATGTGGAGGAAGATAATTTTGGGAAAGATATTTTAGGGTGGATTATATTCTTTGGAATTATGATTGCTGTTTGGTCTTTTATTATGAGAAGAGTTTCTGGAGGTGGAGGCGGTGCAGGAGGACAAATTTTTAATATTGGAAAGTCAAAAGCTCAAATGTTTGGTCAAGGCAAATCTACCAACGTAACTTTTGATAATGTTGCTGGTCTTGAAGAGGCAAAAGAAGAAGTAAAAGAGATTGTTGATTTTTTAAAAACTCCTAAAAAATATACCGCTTTAGGTGCAAAAATACCTAAGGGCGCTCTCTTAGTAGGACCTCCAGGCACAGGGAAAACTCTAATCGCAAAAGCTGTAGCTGGAGAAGCAAAAGTTCCTTTTTTCTCCCTTTCTGGTTCAGATTTTGTAGAAATGTTTGTGGGTGTAGGGGCCTCTAGAGTTAGAGATCTTTTCAAACAAGCAAAAGAGAAAGCACCATGTATAATCTTCATTGATGAGATTGATGCAATTGGTAGGGCAAGAGGTAAAAACCCAAATATGGGCTCTAATGATGAAAGAGAGAATACACTAAACCAATTATTAACCGAGATGGACGGTTTTGGAACTAACTCAGGGGTAATTATTTTAGCTGCAACCAATAGAGCAGATGTTTTAGATCGTGCACTAATGAGAGCTGGAAGGTTTGACAGACAAATATATGTTGATATGCCTGATTTAAATGAAAGGAAAGAAATATTTGATGTCCATTTAAAGCCACTTAAATTGGAGAAAAAACTAGATAAAGATTTTCTAGCTAGACAAACACCTGGATTCAGTGGTGCAGATATTGCCAATATATGTAATGAAGCTGCTCTTATAGCAGCAAGAAAGAAAAAAACAAGTGTCCAAAAGCAAGACTTTTTAGATGCAGTGGACAGAATTATTGGTGGATTAGAAAAAAAGAATAAAATAATAACAAAACAAGAAAAGAAAACAATTGCATATCATGAATCTGGTCATGCTACAGTAAGCTGGATGTTAGAGCATGCAAATCCACTTGTTAAGGTAACCATAGTACCAAGAGGAAGAAGCTTAGGAGCAGCTTGGTATTTACCAGAAGAACGTTCTTTGACAACTACTGAACAGATTTTAGATGAAATGTGTGCTGCTTTAGGAGGAAGAGCTGCAGAATCAATAATTTTCAATAAAATATCTACAGGAGCATTGAGTGATTTAGAAAAAGTAACAAAGCAAGCAATGGCTATGGTTACAATTTATGGTTTAGATGAAAAAATTGGAAATGTTTCCTACTACGACTCACAAAACCAAGGCTATGGTTTTACAAAACCTTATTCTGAGGAAACTGCTAAAATAATTGACCAAGAAATAAAGAAAATTATCGATACTCAATATGAAAGAGCCAAATCTATTCTCAAAAAACATGAAGATAAACTTCATCAATTAGCAAATAAGCTTCTTGAATCAGAAGTGATTTTTAAAGAAGATTTAGAAACAATTTTCGGTAAAAGGCCATTTGAGAAAGAAGTTGTTGAAGAAAAGGTTAAAACCACAACAAAAACTCCCAAAAAGACTACAAATAAAGTAGCTTCAACAAAAAAAACTAGCTCTAAAAAGTCTGCCTAATTAATTTTTAGCATTAAAGTTTCTTACTTTTAATTTTATTAATGCAAAATGAGTGAGTTTGTAAAAAGAGTTTTATCTGGTGTATTATATGTACTTATTCTATGGTCAGCAACTAGTTATTCTCAATTCTCTTTTGCTATATTATTTATTATTCTAGGTTTATTTTGTCTTTTCGAAATGTGGATGTTAAGAAAAGGAAAATCTAAAATAGTTCCATTCATCTACGTTTTAACACCATTTTTCATAGTTCAACTATTTGGATTTACAGACCATAACTATCCACTAAAAAAATTTGATTCCTCACCTATTCTAATTCTTTTTGTACTAACTTGGGTTTTTGATTCCTTTGCATATATAATTGGGACAAAATTTGGGAAAAATAGAATTATGCCAAAAATATCCCCTAAGAAATCTTGGGAAGGTTTTTTAGGAGGTATGGGGTTCACGATTTTATCTGTATTTTTTTTAAATAAATTTTATGATTCTTTCTCTATGAATTTTTTGATAATATTAGCTTTAATTGTGCCTTTTACTGCTACAGCTGGAGATTTTATAGAGTCTTATTACAAAAGAGAAGCTGGAGTCAAAGACTCCGGGAATTTGATCCCTGGACATGGAGGATTTTTAGACAGATTGGACGCTCTTATGATCTCAATTCCTGTTTTATATCTATTATTAAATATATTTAAATGAAAATACATAGAGAAGGCTACCCGACGATATTAATAACTTTTATAATTATTGGACTAATAAACTTCTTAAGTTTTTATTACTCAAAGCTTATATTTATACAACTTCCAATTCTTTTATTCTCGTTAGTATTTCTTTACTTAATTCTCCATTTTTTTAGAAATCCAATCCGAGAAGTTGAAATAAATAACAAACATATAATTGCTCCTAGTGATGGAAAACTTGTTGTTTTAGAGGAAGTTTTTGAAAATGAGTTTTTAAAAGAAAATTGTTTCCAACTAAGCATATTTATGTCGCCATTAAACGTACACAAGCAATGGTATCCTGTTAATGGTGAAGTAATTTACAGTAAAAACCACGATGGTAAATACTTAGTAGCTTGGCATCCCAAATCTAGTACTGAAAATGAGAGATCTACAATAGTAATTCAAACACAAGAGAATCAAAGGGTGCTATTTAGACAAATTGCTGGTGCGGTAGCAAGAAGAATTTGCAACTACTCTTCAAAAGGAGATAAAGTAAGTCAAAATATGGAAGCTGGTTTTATAAAATTTGGCTCTAGAATTGATGTATTTATTCCTAAAAAAAGTAAAATTAAAGTTTCTCTAAATGATATTATTATTGGGGGTGAAACTATCCTTGCTGAATTATATATCTAGAATGTAACAGAGTTTTCAAAAAAATAATACTTTTGTAACGAAATTATTTTTAATGAAAAGATTTTTGCTATCACTTAGTCTAACGGCAATTTATGGGATTGGATCTACAATAAATAGTCTTGATTTACTTGACCATTCCATAATCAATGAAGATAATATTTCTGTAATTGATGACGAAAACCTTCTTGATAATGAATATGAAAATATTTCACAAGAGATAAATTTTGAGAGTTCTTCTAAAATTTTAAATAATTAGATATATCTAAAGACTAGCTTTTATTCTTAAAAGCGGTGAACATCTATATCTATCTTCATGATAAATTTCATAAAGAGCATCAATTTTACTCACAACCCAGGAAAAAGATTTTTCCTTTCCCCAATTAATTAACCCTTTAGGGTAATTAACTCCTCTAATCATAGCTAATTCAATGTCCTCTTCGCTAGCAATACCAAGATATAAGGCATCCATAGCCTCATTAATTAACATTACTAATATTCTTTCAAAAATTTCTACTAATAACTTCTCCTCTTTTGAAGGTAAATCCAATTCTATACCATCAGTATAATCATAATATCCTTTATTAGATTTTCTCCCATGCCACCCCGCATCGGCATATTTTTTTTGGGTAAAGGATGGTTTATATCTCGGATCGTAATAAAAAGCCTTAAAAACAGATTCTGTCACTGCATAATTCACATCATTACCAATAAAATCCATTAGCTCAAAAGGGCCCATTTTAAAACCTCCAATATGTTTCATCGCAAAATCAATTGTTGCAAAATCGGCAATCTGCTCTTCATATATTCTTAATGCCTCACTGTAGAAGGGCCTTGCAATTCTATTAACAATAAACCCCGGAGTGTCTTTTGCAACTACCGGTTTTTTATTCCAATTAATAAGTAGTTGATGAACTTCTTTTACTAGATAATTTTTAGTCTGCAAAGCTGGTATAATTTCAACAAGAGGCATAATTGGAGCTGGATTAAAAAAGTGGATTCCAATAAATCTAGTTGGATTTTTCAAAGAAGATGCTAAGCTAGTTATGGAAATAGAAGAAGTATTGGTTGCTAGTATACAATCATTACTAACTATAGTCTCCATATTAGAAAACAATTCTTTTTTAATAGTACTATTTTCTACAATTGCTTCAATAATTAAATCTGAGTCCTTCATAGATTCTAAGCTATCTACAATTGTAATATTTTTTAAAATAGAATTTTTTTCAACAATGTTTAATTTTCCTTTTTCTATCAGTCTAACCAAAACTTTTTCTAACTTTTTTATAGCTTGTTCACTAACAGACTTATTTTGATCAAATAAGAAAATATTACAATCTGCAGTAGAAGCAACTTGAGCTATGCCAATCCCCATAGATCCGGCACCAATTACCCCAATATTTTTAAAACTTTTCATAAAAAACTCTATTTAATAATTAAAATAAACTATTCAAAATCATCGTAAATCAGGTATTTTTTTCTAATTAATTTGAACTTCTGTAAATCAATTTGATAAGTTTCCCTTATTTGGTCTGAGTTTGCACCACCTTTAATTAAATTCATAATTTTATCTGTGCCAGCCAAAAGATTGAAAAAATCATTTTTATTAAAAAAATCTAAAGACTCATTAGAAATCTTATAACTTTTTACTAGCCAATTAAAATTCAATGAATTAATATTTTTTAAAGAATCTAAACTTAGATTTCTTAAATCTTCTCCAAAGCATACCACATCTTTATATTTAGGATAATTAGAACCATAGGAGGGTTTAGGAGTAAATTTAAATAATTTAGAATCAAAATATGGTGCTCCAAACAATTGAAATGGAGATTCAGTTCCTCTTCCAATACTAACATTAGTTCCCTCAAAAAAACAAAGAGAGGGATATAAATAAATACTTCTCATATTGGGTAAATTTGGTGAAGGAGGAACAGGTAAATTATATTTTATAAAATGGTTGTAGTTCAAACATGGTATTATTTCTAAAACACATTTTACAGAATGTTTAAGCCAACCTTCTCCGTTGATCATTTTTGCATACTCGCCTATAGTCATTCCATGAACTACTGGGACTTCATGCATTCCAACAAAAGATTTGAACTTTGGATTGAGAATTGGTCCATCTACATAAAAACCATTTGGATTAGGTCTGTCAAGTAAAATTAATGGAATACTATTTTCTGCACATGCTTCCATAACATAATGTAAACTACTTATATAGGTATAAAATCTAACGCCTACATCCTGCAAGTCAAAAAGAATTAAGTCTATATCTTTTAAAACTTCTTTTGATGGTTTTCTTCTATTTTTTCCATACAACGAATATATAGGCAATCCCGTTTGTAAATCGATTTCATCTTTAACTTTAGCACCTGCATCTGCTTTTCCTCTAAAACCATGTTCTGGGGAAAAAACTTTGATAATATTTACTCCTTCATTAAGAAGAATATCTACTAAATGGTCATTTTTAATCTTAGAAGTTTGATTGGCAACTAATCCAATACGCTTTTCCTTTAATTTTTGAAAATAAAGAGAGGTTCTTTCTGCACCAACAATTATTGATTCTGACTGACAGGTGGCATTCAAAGTATTTAGCAAAAAAAATAATAATAAACTCTTAGTTAATATAAAATATTCTTGAAAATGTTGATGTTTGTATTTAGTGAGCATTATTAATTACAAATTAACGAAAAATTGAACTTTGAATTATATGTAGCCAAAAGAATGCTTAAAAACAAAAAGCATTCTAAAAATTTTTCAAAACCAATTGTCCTTATCTCAGTTATGGGAGTTATGCTTGGTGTTTCTGTTATGGTGCTGACTATTAGTATTGCAACTGGGTTTCAAAATAGAATTAAACATAAATTATTGAGTTTTGGAAATCATATTCAAATAGAATCGATGTTTCAAAGTAATAATAATGAAACTAGCCCTATAATTACATTAAATGAATCTTTTACCAGTCTATACAATTCAAAAGATATTTTTAAAATACACAAATACGCTTATAAACCTGCTATTATTCAATCTAAAAGAAAACCTAGTGGCTCAATTAACGAATTAGAAGGTGTTATGTTTAAGGGTATAGAAAAATTCAAGGAAAACTTTTTTTTTAATGAGTACTTAGTAAAAGGCAAATGCCCTACTTGGTCCAAAAAAATTAATGATACTATCGTTATTTCAAACGAGATAGGTAAAAAACTAAATTTAAAAATCAATGATAAAATATCTGCTTTTTTTGTTTCTGATGGAAAACCAAAACAAAGAAATTTAACTATTGGTGGAATTTACGAAACTGGTCTTAATAAAATTGATTCTAAATTTGTTTTTATAGATCTTAAATATCTCCAAAAAATAAATAAATGGGGAATGAAACTTAAGGTTTCCTCTTCATTCAGAAAAGATTCTTCAATAATAAAATTTAATGCCGAAAACTATTCAAAAAACAGTAAAATAATATTTGACTGGGGAAACAATAAAATTATTGCAAATAATCAATTTGAAATTCCAACCAATGTAGATACACAAATTAATTTAATTGGTTATGAAGTAGATAATTTTGAGCAAAATAATCTTTTATCAATTGCAGATACATTAATTATTTCCTTCAAATCTAGAAATAAAGAAATAACATATAGAAATAAGTTAGGGAGTGAACAATATTATACTGGTGGTTTAGAAATATACACCAAAAGTGAAGAGAAAAGAAGTCTTATTAAAAACAAGCTAAAACTTGACTTTGGCCCTGAATTTAAAATAACAACTATAGAAGACCAACACCAAGAAATTTTCTCTTGGTTAAACTTAATTTATCAGAACGTTTATATAATATTAGTACTAATGATTGCCGTTGCAATAATTAATATGTCTTGTGCACTACTTGTATTAATTGTAGAAAAAACAAAAATGATTGGTATTCTAAAAGCTTTAGGAATTAAAAATTTTTCCATAATAAAAATATTTGTATCTCATGGTGGCATTCTACTATTTTATGGGTTTTTAGGAGGAAATAGTCTTGCGATTTTAATTATTCAATTGCAAAATAAATTTGAATTTCTAAAACTATCTCAAGAAAATTATTATCTCGATGCAGTACCAATGGACTATCCTCTAGCAACCATTGTTATTTTAAATTTTAGTGCTTTTATTTTTTGTCTAATAACTATGATTTTGCCATCCATAATAAGCACTAAAACAAGCCCTGTGAAAGCTATAAATTCAGAAATATAGGTGTCTAGTTCAAGTTATTTAATACAGTTGCAATTCTGTTCATTGCGTCTTTAAGTTTTTCCATAGAAGAAGCATAAGAAATCCTTATACAATTGGGAGAACCAAAAGCATTTCCAGTTACAACAGCAACTTTAGCAGTTTCCAAAATATACATTGCAAGCTTATCGGAATTGGTTATTTTAAAATCTCCGTAGGACTTATTGAAAAAAGCACTAACATCTGGAAAAACATAAAATGCACCCTGAGGCTGGTTAATATTTATCCCATTAATTTTATTTAGTTCCTCTAAAATGAAATCTCTTCTACTTAAAAAGGCATCTCTCATTTCATGAATCAATGAAGGATCAGCTGAAACTGCTGCAATTGCAGCACGCTGAGAAATACTTGATGTGCCAGAAGTAAATTGACCTTGGATTTTAGTACATGCTTTTGCAATATGTAGTGGAGCACCAATATATCCCAAACGCCAACCGGTCATGGCAAATGATTTGGAAACACCATTTATTGTAACCACTTGGTTATACATATCTGGGAAAGCGCCAATAGAAAAATAACTTCCAGTAAAATTTATATGTTCATAGATTTCATCGCTTATAACTGTAATAGAAGGATAATTCACCAAGACATCTGCCAAAGATCTTAACTCTTCTTTCGAATAAACACTACCAGAGGGATTACATGGAGAACTATAGATCATCATTTTTGTTTTACTATTTATAGCATCTTGAAGTTCTGAAGGTGAAATCTTAAAATCATTTTTAATGGAAGTGTCAATAAAAACTGGAACACCCTCTGCCATTTTAATTATCTCAGCATAACTTACCCAATATGGTGCTGGAACAATAACCTCATCTCCTGGATTAATTAAACTTAGAACAACATTGGCTATAGATTGTTTAGCACCTGTAGAAACAACAATTTGCTCTGTACTGTAATCAATACCATTGTCTCTTTTAAATTTATTTGAAATAGCTTCTCTTAGGTCCTGATAGCCATTTACAGGCATATATTTTGAAAAGTTTTTATCAATGCCTTCTTTACCAGCACCTTTTATAAAGTCTGGAGTATTAAAGTCTGGCTCGCCTAAACTCAAACTTATAATATCAATACCTTGAGATTTTAACTCTCTGGCTTTACGTGCCATTGCTATAGTAGCAGATTCGGATAGTCTATTTACTCTGTCGGATACAATTTCCATAAAATCAATTTTAAAATTAAATTACATGATTTGAATCTACATTAAGTTTATTTTAAAAAAAGAAATAAACAGGTTATTCACTATTGTAACAATTCAGGAGTTTATTCGTAACAACAAATATGAAAGATGTATTAATATTATCCATTCCACTTGCTGGAATCTTAGTTGCCACCTATTTAATGTTGCAACATTTTCATAATAAAAGTACCAAAGAGAGTGAAAATGAGATTGACATTCAAAAAACAAAAACATTTTTCCCATTACAGATACAGGCCTACGAAAGAGTTATTTTATTTTTGGAGAGAATAGATCCAAACAATATGATTATAAGAACTCATAAAAATGGAATGAATGCAATAACTCTGCATAGAGAATTATTAAAAATAGTAAGAGAGGAATATACCCATAATATGTCTCAACAAGTTTATATAGATCCTAAATCTTGGAAAACGGTTTTAAACGCGAAGGATGAAACCATTCAAATTTTAAATGTAGCGATAAACAATCTATCTGCTGACTCCTCAGGAATAGACTTGAGTGCTAAAATATTTGAATCTATTGCTTCCAAAAAAATTAGTCCTACAGAGAGTGCAAGAAATTCAATAGTTAAAGAATTTCAAACAACAATTAATTAATCATAAGTCTATTTTTCTTGAATAGAATTAACAGAAGCAGGCTTGATGTCTGACTTTTCTTCATTATGTCTTTCTGTTACAATGTTCATTTCATCAATTAAATGTTTTGCACCAGCATACTTGTCAATAATAAATAAAGAATACCTTATATCGACAGAAATTGTTCTTTGAATATTAGGCTCAAAATAAATATCTCCGCTCATTGCTTCCCAATTACCATCAAAAGCAGTACCAATTAACTCTCCATGAGCATTAATAACTGGGCTTCCAGAATTTCCACCCGTAATATCGTTATTAGAAAGGAAGCCTACCGGTAATTTTCCATCTTCTTTTCTTGCATATGGTCCAAAATCCTTATTATTATATAGATCCTTAAGTTTTTGAGGAACATAAAATTCATGGTTTTTATCATCCGTTATTACTTCCTTTTGCATTACTCCTTCTAAAGTGGTATAAAAATCATAATGAACAGCATCAGCTGGGTCGTAAGGAAGAATATTTCCATAAGTAAAACGCATGGTTGAATTTGCATCGGAAGCCTTATTCATTCCCATTTTTTGTAAACCATCTACAAACAATCTCATTCCTTTTTTGTAATCACTATCAAATTTTGAATTAGGAGTCAGTACTTTTGCTATATGGACATCTAAAAATTCGTTTTTTAATTGATATACCAGATCTTTTTCTATCATTTTTACAGAAAATTTATCACTCGTAAGCCATGTCTTAAATAAATCGTAGGATTTGAATGGGCTTTTCTTGAAGTAATTTGAAGCAAATTTTTTAAAGTCTCCTTTATATTTATCATTTATACTTATTAATAGTTCTGGCTGAAATT
>PYIJ01480449.1_pt1 | contig 11354 bp, 10 predicted proteins | sample 3578051 | NCBI WGS metagenome assembly PYIJ01 (sample SAMN08408021, study PRJNA431606) | Marine metagenome isolate SA_KN192-05_S13_5m, whole genome shotgun... | biome: marine; feature: oceanic pelagic zone; material: water; isolation source: surface water sample, 0.2-0.8 um fraction ... | reverse complement strand
TTTTTCCTCAATGACTAAAGAGTGATATCTGGTTGCAGTGAAATTATCAGGCATGCCTTCAAATAAAAAATTGCCATCATGTTGTATTTCAGAGGTTTTGCCATGCATAAGTTCTTTAGCTTTTATGATATTCGCACCAAAGACTGCGCCAATGGCTTGATGTCCCAAACATACGCCTAAAATAGGCTTATTTTCCTTATAATAATCAATAACTTGCATCGATATGCCAGACTCTTTAGGGGTGCAAGGTCCTGGTGAAATTACAATATATTTAGGATCCAATTTCTTTATTTCTTCTATCGTTATTTGGTCATTTCTGAAAGTTTTAACCTCTTGCCCTAACTCTCCGAAGTATTGAACAAGGTTATAAGTAAAAGAGTCGTAATTGTCGATCATCAATAACATTCAAGATCCTATATTATTTATTGCTTTAATTATTGCCATTGATTTATTGTTAACTTCTTCCCATTCATGCTCTGCAACGGAATCGGCAACTATGCCTCCACCAGCTCCAACATATATTTTTTTGTCTTTGATGACAGCACTTCTGATGACAATAGCAGTATCCATATTACCTGACCAAGATATGTATCCTACTGCGCCACCGTATATTCTTCTCCTTGAAACTTCTAATTCATCAATAATTTCCATAGCCCTAACTTTGGGGGCACCTGTCAGAGTTCCTGCTGGGAAAGTTGCTCTTAGTGCGTCTATTGGAGAAATATTGTCTCTAACCTTTCCGACAACATTGGAAACCAAATGCATTACATGAGAGTATCTTTCAATAATCATTTTTTCATTAGTATTTACTGAACCAATTTCAGCAACTCTTCCAATATCGTTGCGACCTAAATCTATCAGCATTAAATGTTCTGCCAATTCTTTAGGGTCATTTTTGAGTTCGTTCTCGAGTTGTTGGTCTTCCTTTTCGTTTTGCCCTCGAGGTTTGGTCCCAGCAATTGGTCTGACTGTAATATCCCCATGTTCGAGTCTTACTAAAATTTCCGGAGATGATCCAACTAACTGGTAATCTCCAAAATCTAAAAAAAACATATAAGGGGAGGGATTTAATTTTCTAAGGGATTTATAAAGCTCAAAAGGAGGAAGATCAAAATCTGCCGATCTTTCTTGAGCAAATACGACCTGCATCACATCCCCTTCAATTATGTAATCCTTTATTTTTTCAATACACTTTGAGTATTGTTCGAAATTCATATTTGATGTGAAAGTTATTTCATTTTTGGATGTGAGTTCTATAGTTTTACTATCATTTTCAATTTCTAGTCTTTCTATTAACCTATCAATCTCACTAAATGTTTCTGTGTATGAATTTTCTATATTTGGATTTGAATAAAAAACAATTTCTAAAGTTTTTTCTAGGTTATCAAAAATCATCACTCTGTCAGATATAAGTAAATTTACATCTTCTATTTCGTGAACTGGATTTTTTGAAGTATTTTGAAGTTTATTTTCTATCAATCTGATAGATTCATAGCCAAAAAAACCAACTAGTCCCCCAGAAAAAATTGGTAAATCTCCTGTGTCAGGATAAAAATTTTCTTCTAAATAATTTTCAATAAATTTTAAGGGATCGCGTGAAGAAATTTTTTCTTCTGCGCCTTTTAAATTAAAAGAAATTTCACCATTCTTTACTTTTATTGAAGATTCGGAGGGTAAGCCAATAATCGAATATCTACCCCATTTCATGTCAACTTCTGCAGATTCTAGAAAATAAGAACCCTTTGACTTAAATTTTTCAAAAATATCAATAGGTATAAGCTTTTCAGCCTTTATTTTCTTTGATAAAGGTACGCGATTATATGTACCTTTTTTATTGTAGAATTCTTTTTCTTTCATTTAATTGATAACTAGTTTTGAATTGTTCTTAATATTATGTGAAGAAAACCAACCTCTAGGAAGTTCTAAAGCATATTTAGCTGGTTCTGACGAACATACAGATTCAAGAGATCTTGGAGATAAATCCTTTACTTCTATCAAAGTCAAATCTTCTCTAAAAAATCCAAGATCTAGAGGAATATAAGTATTTTTCATCCACATACATCTTCTATCTTCATTCTTCCAAACAAATAACATTCCATCTGTATTTGATAAATCTTTTCTATGCATGAGACCTTTTGATTTCTCTCTTTGTGAAATAGCTAATTCTACGCATAAATTTTCTTTCTCAATAGAAATGAAATTGCATTGTTTATCGACACTTGTATGAGTTTTGAAAGCTAATACAAAAAGAAAAAGTAATTTAATCAATTAAAGATTTTAAATTTGAGATTGTGTCTTTGTAATCTTTTGTATTAAAAATTGCAGAACCTGCAACGAAAGTATCAGCGCCAGCCATTGAAACCTCGGCAATATTTTCTTTCGAAATACCTCCATCAACTTCTAATCTAATTTCTTTATCTAGAGAATCTATCTTTTTTCTTAGCTTTCTAATTTTAGGAAGTGTTGAGTCTATGAACTTTTGTCCGCCAAAACCAGGGTTGACACTCATTAGAAGAACCAAATCTAATTCAGGCAATATTGAATTTATTGTGCTTAAAGGTGTAGCTGGATTAAGGACCATACCAGCTTTTAGATCATAATTTTTTATAGTTTGAACACATTTGTGAATATGTTCGGTAGCTTCTGGATGAAAGCTTATTACTGATGCTCCTGCTTCAGCAAAATCATCAATCAATCTTTCTACTGGTTTAACCATTAAGTGCACATCAATTGGAGCTTTTATTCCATAATCAATCAAAGACTTACATACCATAGGGCCAATAGTAAGATTTGGCACGTAGTGATTATCCATTACATCAAAGTGAACCCAATCGGCACCAGCCCTTAGAACAGCTTCAACCTCTTTCCCGAGCTGAGAAAAATCTGCAGATAAGATTGAAGGGGCGATTAGATTCTTTTGTTTTGCCATAAGCAGAAGTTTACTATTCGACTACCAAGGCGTCTAACAAGTTCAACTCTTTTTTTGAGTTTAAATTTACCAAACTGCCCGAATAAATCTCTCCAGAAACTTCATTTTGTTTTACATACTTTTCAAGTAAATCATTCCACAAATCATAATAGCCTTCTTTTAGGTTATTCAGAATTTTTGGATTTATGACAGCTATGCCTGCATAGTTAAGATTATTTTTTGTTTGTGAATTTTTTACAATTCCCGCTTCTAGATGAGCATCTTTCGCATTTCTATTTTTTATAAAAATTAAGTGAGCTGCTTTTTTTAATTTAAAATCCAAAAATTTTTCAATAGGGTAATCACTCCAAAGGTCTCCACTTAATAGTAAAAAAGGCTCTTTTTGAATAAATCTTCTAGCTGTTACTAAAGCTCCTCCAGTGCCTTTAATTTCTTCCTCATGAGAATATTTGATTGTTAAACCATATTTTTTTCCAGATCCAACAGATCTAATAATTTTATTTGATAAATAATGAGTGTTTATGACTATATTTTTAAAACCTGCCTGTTTGATTTTTTTTAGATTCCAATAAATTAGAGGTTTTTTTTTAATTCTTATTAATGGCTTAGGTAACTTTTCTGTAAAAGGTCTGAGTCTTTTTCCAAAACCAGCTGCCAGAATAAATACTTTCATTGTGTTTTTAACCTTTGTTCCAAAATCGGTATTAAGTTTTTAAAGAAATCACTATATCTTTTTGTCTCTCCATATTCTAAAGAAGTAGTCATTAAGTATTTAAGAATCGTTTTGAAATCTTTCAATCTCTCTGACCTCTTTAATTCTATAAATACTTGAGATAATTTTCCTAATATCCTTGTCTGTCTCTGAAGACTAGCAATATCAACCATTTTTTTTACTTCTGCGGTTTTAAGTGAGGCGCTTTTAACGACTTGAGAATTTTCAACATAAAAATCAAGCCAGTTGACTATTTCTTCTTTAGTCCATTCTTTATAAAGATCTTTAAATATAGAGGCTAGATCTATTCCTAAAGGACCTATCAAAGCATCTTGAAAATCAATTACACCAATTTTTTTTTCTGACAATGACATTAAGTTTCTTGATTCAAAATCATAATGGTTTATGACTTTTGGATGTTCTTTAAGTTCAGAGATTAATATCGAATAAAATTCATCAATTTCTTCTTTGAAGTTTTCAAACTTAGGCACTTCCAAAAATTCTTCCAAAAAAAATTTTTTAAATAGGTATAAATTGTTTTCTGTAATTTTTTCAAAGTCAGAAAAAATACTTTCATCCAATTCTATTAGTTCAATGTGATGAATTTGTTCTATAGCTAATTTGATTAATTTATTTGAATTTTTCTTATTTAAATAAAATTGCAAAACATCATCGCCAAAATCTTCAACGATCAAATTTCCTAGCTTGTCATTTTTATGATAAATATTTGGCACATTGACATTTGCCTTTTTGAAAATTTTTGCTTTTGTGTAAAAAGACTCAATACTCTCATCTATTCCCTCAGGAACCACCATCAATATAAAACTCCTGTTTTTGAAAGGAATTCGAAAAAATGTCCTTTGACTAGATTCTATTCGAAGCTTTTGGCCATGAGAAAGAATATCTTTATGTGATTCACCAATACTCTCGGAAATCCACTTAAGGGATTCAGCAGAAATATCACTTGGCTGAATCAAGATTTTTAGGAGTCTATCGCTGCTTGAGGAGGAGGAATGTCATCTGGCACAAAAAAGTCTGGTGCTAACTGAGCAAAAGGTACTTCGGCATATTTTGAAAAATCTTTTACTCCATTGTCGGCTAGCAAATTATCATCAATACAAAAGTTTCCAGTGAAATCTTTAGAATCTTTTGTAAGAATTACATAGGCTGCATCAGCCATAATTTCAGGAGTTCTAGAAACTTTTACAGTTTCATCTCCACCAAGAATGTTTTTTACCGCTGCTGTTGCTATAGCTGTCCTAGGCCATAAAGCGTTTACTGCAACGCCCTGTTCTTTAAATTCCTCGGCCATTCCCAATACACAAAGGCTCATCCCAAATTTAGCAATCGAATAAGCCACACTATTTGCAAACCATTTAGGATTCATATCCAAAGGAGGAGACAAATTCAAAATATGAGGGTTTTCAGCTTTAAGCAAAAAAGGTAAGCATTTCTTCGAAGTTAAAAAAGTTCCCCTGGCATTTATTTGGTTCATCAAATCATATCTTTTCATGTCGGTTTGAAGAGTATTAGTTAATTGAATAGCACTGGCGTTATTCACACATATATCAATGCCGCCAAAATGATCAGCTCCCTTATTTACTGCTTCTTCCAATTGATCTTCAAACCTTACATCACATAAAACAGGAAAAGCTTTTCCTCCGGCTTCTTCAATTTCTTCAGCGGCTGTATAAATTGTTCCGGGAAGCTTCGGGTGCGGTTCAGCTGTTTTAGCAGCTAAAATCACGTTAGCTCCATCTTGAGCTGCTCTTTTAGCAATTGCTAGTCCAATTCCTCTTGAAGCTCCTGAAACGAATAAAGTTTTGTTTGTTAATTTGCTCATAAAAGTTCCTTTTCAAAAGAATTATTTTAAACAGAATTAAAATTCTGTATATCTTTAATATTAAATACTTTATAAAGGTAAAATAGTATTCTTGAATAAGATATTTAATTTTCTTTTTTTCACTGCTTTTTATTTTGGCAGCATATTTGCTTCTAATATTGAATTTGAGGCTGATAAAACTTCTTTTGATACTAAAAACGAACTTTTATTATTAGAAGGCAATGTATCCTTGAAATTTGAAAATCTTTTATTCAAAGCTGACCAAGTAAGTTTAGATAATAAAAATAAAGTTTTTTCAAGTGAAAAGATCAGTTTTTCTACCTTAGATAATTTTCTTTATGGGCAAACAAAGTTTGTAAGCATTTCTGAAGACGAAACGGTTATGACGGATGTAGAATTTTCAAGCTGTCCTTGTGAAGATAAAATTTGGTGGATTGAATCAAGAGAATTAAAGTTTCAAAATATCGATAACATCCTTTCAGCTAAAAAGAGTAAGCTTATAGTTCAAGGCAAAACTCTAGCTTATTTGAATAGTGCAAAATTCCCCATAAGCGCAAAAAGAAAAAGTGGCATTCTTCTTCCAGAAATCTCTATAAACGAGAGATCGGGCCTTGACGTAAAAATCCCGGTTTATCTTAATCTTAGAGAAAATCTTGATTTGACTTTAGAGCCTAGGTTGATGACTCAGAGAGGCTATGGGATAACTAACGACCTTAGATATTTGGGAAAAAACTACGAAGGATATTTTAATTCTTCTTTCTTAAAAGATGATGAATCATCATTCAAAGTTCTTGAAACAGATGATTTAAGGTGGTCATTTAATTTTTTCCATGAGCAGATGTTTGGAAAGTCAATTTTCTTGAATTTTGATATTTCTTCCACAGGGGATCCATTTTATTTTTCAGATTTAGGAAGTTTTCTTAGCGGCTTATCAAGAACTTACATCTTGCCTCAAAAAATTAATTTAGATTTTTTTGGAAAAAATTTTAAAATCAAAACTGATTTTAATTCTTTCAAGCTAACTAATCCTTTAGCAAAAAATCAATTTCAAAGGCTGCCAGGAATAAAGCTGGACTACTTTGTAAACAAAGATAAATTTAATTTTCACTTTGATATGGATTTTGCCTTTTTTGGTAAAGGAGGCGCTTTTAGAAACGACGATAAACAAAATCTCAAAAGAATCTACCTAAAACCTAAAATTTCTCATGCTTTTACTAAAAATAATTATTTGTTACAAACTTCAATTTCTTTTAATTATGCTCACAAAAATTTTAATAGCCTAAATTCAAGTAAATTTCTATCAATTTTAAATTTAGATCAATCTTTGATGTTTTTTAAAAAAAATGAAAACACAAAAATTTTCATCGAACCATTTTTAAATTTAGCTATATCTGACCAGAAAAAAATTATTAATCAACTGAAAGTTGACTCTGGTTTAAGGCTCTCTTCTATAAACGAAGTTCAGACATTTGGAGACATGTTCATGAGCTTTCAAAAAGATATAAATGTTGGAGCTAAATTTTCTCTTTTTAATACCAATAAGAATCAATTAAATATTAAGCTTGCAAAGCTTTATACGATAGGAACAAAAAATTTATTTTATGAAAATTTAAAGATAGATTTCCCAGAACCATTTTCTTTGGAAATTGATTATAGAACTAATAAAAAATTACATTTCATCTCAAAAATATCTATTGATAATGAAGAGAACTTTAGCTCTTTTAAAAATACCCTTAATTTTGATTCAAATGACTACAAACTTTCTCTAAGACACAACTTAATAAAAAATATTCAAATTTTTGATTTAGCAGAAAATTCACTTAATAGAAAAGAAATAAATTCATTAGAATTTACTGCTGCTTTAAATTTCTCCAAAAATTGGAGCGCTGGATTCAAAGTCATTCATGACATTGAGTATAAAAAAAATATAAACAATGTATTTTCATTTGATTATGAAAATGATGGACTGATTCTTGGAATTGCTTACATGAAGTCTTTAGAGCTCGATTGGATAAGTATCTTGGAAAACAAATCTTTTAAAGATTATCATAGAGATAGGATAAGATTATTTTTTGAATTGAAGGGACTCGGTTCAATAGGAAGGCCAAAAGAAAATTATTTAAAAAGAAGAGACTTATGAAAATATACTTTTTATTGTTAATTATTTTTTCAAAATTTATTTTTTCAAAAATTGATTTTTTAGATCAAATTGCAGTTATTGTTGATGAGGGAATAATAATGGAGTCTGAAGTTAATTTAGCTCTTGAAAATACCATAAAAAATTTTGAAGAAAATGAAAAAGCTCTTCCGTCAGAAAAAATTTTATTTGAAAGCGTTTTAGAAAGGTTAATTATGGACGAAATCTTACTTCAAAAAGCTGAAAGATTTGGAATAAGAATAAGCGATCAAGAACTAAATGAATCATTAAGTAATTTTGCAAAGCAAGATGGTTTATCTCTTCAGGAATTCAAAATCGAAATTGAGAAAGACAATAAGTCTTTCAAATCCTTTAGAGAAGCAATAAAGCAAGAAATGATTTTGAGAAGAGTCCAATCTGGATTAGTAAGACCAAAAGTTTTGATTTCTGATAAAGAAATTGAAAACTATATAAATTCATCTGAAGGTCAAAAACTTATTTCAATTGAATATAAAATCAATCAAATCTTATTAAATGATGGGGAAGTTGAAAAAGTCGATTCTATATTGGAGCAAATTTCTCAAGGACTCTCTTTTGAAGAAGCTTCAAATAAATATTCTAGACTTTATGAAACTGAAAATAAGGGAAATTTAGGCTGGAGATTTAAATCGCAAGTTCCTACCCTGTTCATGAATCACATAAGCAAAATGAATAAAAATGATGTATTCGGCCCAATCAAAAGCGGCGCTGGTATTCACATCATCCAACTTGAAGATATAAGGGGAGAAACTATAAAAACAGAAGCCCAAAGCTTAGTTCAACACATACTTATAACAGAGTCGGAAATAAGGAGTGGAAAACAAGCAAAAGATCTGATTAATGAAATTTTTAATAGAATAAATAATGGCGAAGAAATTGACATCTTAGCGAGAGTTTATTCAGATGATCCTGGATCAAAACTTGATGGTGGAAAATTAGGCTGGGCTCCAAAAGGAACTTACGATAAAAAATTTGAAGAAGTAATGGAAAATTCAGACATAAATGTATTAAGCAAACCATTTAAAAGTGCTTTTGGATGGCATGTTTTAAAAGTTTTAGATAAAAGAGAAAAAAATGTATCTGATGACCTTCTCAGAGATAAAGCTTATAGGATACTTTTCCAGAGAAAATACAGAGAACAGCTTCAAAATACTTTAGAAGAGATAAGAGCTGAAGCTTTTGTTGATATTAAAATTTCAGCATCATGAGCAAAATTTTCATATCTCCCGGAGATCCCTCCGGTGTTGGTCCTGAAATAACTCTCAAGGCTCTTTCAAAAAATAAAAATATTCAAAATAAATTCGTGTTAGGTGGTGACGAATCATTTTATCGAAATTTAATAACCAAATATAATCTTGACCTAAAATTAGTTGGGGTAAATTCAAAAGAGAACGGAATTTCATTCAAACATTTTCCTCTGCAAAATAAAGTTATTCCTGGTCAGCCAAATACTTCAAACGCGAGTTATATCATTGATGTTCTTTCTTATGGCGCCTTGGGTTGTCTAAAAAATGAATTCAATGGCCTTGTCACTGGACCAATAAACAAGGAACTAATCAATCAGTCTGGATTTGAATTTTCTGGTCATACAGAATTTTTATCAGAAATTTCTAATGTAAAAAAAGTTGTCATGCTTTTGATGAATAAAAAAATTAAGGTTGCCCTTCTTACGACTCATATTCCACTGCGCGATGTACCCGCTAAAGTATCAAATACAAACTTGAAAGAAACTGTCTCAATTATTTCTGGAGAATTAAAAAAAACCTGGAAAATTGAAAATCCATCTATATGTCTTTTAGGGCTTAATCCTCATGCCGGTGAGGGAGGTTACATAGGTCATGAGGATGAAGAAGTTATCAAACCTTTTGTAAGTTCTTCTAATGAAAATGTTTATGGTCCGATATCTGCTGATACAGCATTTATTGAGAAAAATATAAAAAAATATGATGTTTTTCTTGCAATGTATCATGATCAAGGTTTGCCCGTTATCAAGTCTATGGGTTTTGGAAACACTCTAAACGTAACCTTGGGATTGCCTTTCATAAGAATTTCGGTAGATCATGGAACAGCTTATGAAATATCAGGAAAAAATAAAGCCGATTTTTCTAGTATGGAAGAAGCTTTAAAGACATCGGTTTCATTGCTTTAGAATGCAAGCAAAGAAAAGATTTGGTCAAAACTTCCTTACGGATAAAAAACTCTTAGAAGATTTAGTAAGTCTTATCAACGTTTCATCTGAGAATAAATTTTTAGAAATTGGTCCGGGCAAAGGTGATTTAACAGAAAACATAATAAACTTTTGCGATTCTTACTTTGGAGTAGAAGTAGATAAAGACTTATTGAGTTTTTTAAGAAATAAGTTTCCAGAAAATAAGGAAGTCTTTATTGATGGTGATATCTTAAAGCTTGATCCCTCAGAAATTTATTCTGCAGATAAGTTCAGAGTTGTTGGAAATGTTCCATACAATATATCAAGTCCTATTTTAGATTGGTGTGAAACGCATTATAAAAAAATTCAAGACATGCATTTTATGCTCCAAAAAGAGTTTGCTTTAAGATGTGCTGGTAATGAGAATACTTCGTCTTATGGCAGGCTTAGCATTATTTGTAACTATTTATATGAAATTACAATCTTAAAAGAAGTTTCAAAAGAATTTTTTAATCCAATACCTAAAGTAGATAGCTTGTTTGTAAGATTTTCTCCAAAGAAAAAAAAAGTTGATCAAAAGGAATTAAAGAACTTGAAATTGGTTACGAGAGCCTTATTCAATAAGAAAAGAAAAAAAATTTCTAATTCTCTAGAAGACATCTTACAAAAAGAAAGCCTTGATAAACTAGATCTTGATTTAAATCTTCGTCCTGACGAACTTTCTTTAAATGAATATCTTCAAATATCTTCATTGGTTAAAGATAATGGCTAATTACGTAGTAGGAGATATTCAAGGTTGCTTTGAAGAGCTCAAGAGTGGTTTAGAGCTTATAAAGTTTGAGAGTTCAAAAGACTATTTATGGATTACAGGCGATCTAATTAATAGAGGTCCAGATTCTTTGAAAGTCTTAGAATACATTTTCAAAATTAAAAATTCAGTTCACATAGTCTTGGGAAATCATGACTTACATTATTTAAATTGTTTCTTTAACGATGGAAAACTAAGCGATGATGATACTTTTCAATCTCTAATGTTTCACAAAAAAAGTTTAAAACTGGCTAGATTTCTTCTAAGACAGCCTTTTGTATTCTCAAAAAAAGTTCTGACTAAAAAAAAAGCCATTCAAGTTGCTATGGTTCATGCAGGTATCCCAAGAGACATGTCGCTTAAAAAAGCTGAAACTTTGTCTAAGCTATACGGGTCGCAATTAATAAATAATCCAACAAAAAGTTTAAAAAAAATTTTTGAAGATCAAAAAAATTTCCTATCTATTGAATCTTTTAGTGGTTTAGTAAATTTCTTTACAAGAGTTAGAGTAATAAATAAAAATGGATTGCCCAACTATTCTTTTAAGGGCAGAAAAAAAAATATTCCTCCCAATTTCGCCACTTGGTTTAAAAAAGAAAATAAAATAATGAATGACATTGATCTTTTGGTTTTTGGTCATTGGGCAGCTCTTCAAGGAAAGACAGGCATATCCAATATCATAGCTTTAGATACTGGATGTTGTTGGGGAAAAGAACTAACATTTTTAAGGTTGGAAG
>PYIJ01457881.1_pt1 | contig 11372 bp, 9 predicted proteins | sample 3578051 | NCBI WGS metagenome assembly PYIJ01 (sample SAMN08408021, study PRJNA431606) | Marine metagenome isolate SA_KN192-05_S13_5m, whole genome shotgun... | biome: marine; feature: oceanic pelagic zone; material: water; isolation source: surface water sample, 0.2-0.8 um fraction ... | reverse complement strand
TCAGAATTCGTCAGTTTTAGAATGAGCATATGTTCAGCCATCCAACCCTCATCTCGGGCCATTATTGAGGCTATTCTCAACGCGAAGCACTTCTTCCCTAGTAACGCATTGCCTCCGTAACCGGAGCCGAAGCTCCAAATCTCTCTGGAGGAAGGAAAATGGGAAATATATAAATTATCTGGATTACACGGCCACGGCACGTCTACGATACCATCGGTAATAGGAAATCCGACAGAGTGGACACAGGGCACAAATTGCCCCTCTGGACCCAACTCATCTAGAACGGATTTTCCCACTCGAGTCATGATATGCATGCTTGCAACTACGTAGGGCGAATCCGATATTTCCACCCCTATATGTGCTATCGGAGAGCCAACAGGACCCATGCTGAAGGGGATAACAAACATCGTTCGGCCCCGCATACAGCCATGAAAAAGAGACCTCAGCTTCCCCCTCATCTCCTTGGGGTCTGCCCAGTTGTTCGTTGGACCAGCCTGCTCTTCGGTCTCGCTGCAGATAAAAGTTCTACTTTCGACTCTGGCAACGTCCGCTGGATCGGATCTGACGAGATAGCTATTAGGTCGCAGGTCTTCATTGAGTTTTTTCGCTACACCAGCGTTCTCGAGAAGCCCCATCATCTCCTGAAATTCTTTTGGACTACCGTCGCAAATTCTAATTGCGTCTGGTTGACAAAGTTCCTTTATCTCCTTGATCCAGAGATCTAGTCCTTCATTCTGGGTCATTTATACCTTCCAATCATCTCAACCCCACTGTGAACTCTCTACCTTGGTTTATTTGAGTTCACCGTTGGTCAACATCGCTTCACTTCTCGGCCACAAGTCTAACAATCAGTGATGTAGTAATAAACAGAATATGAGTGCATTAACATATTCTTAGAGATCACCTTACCGAGATAAGCCGCAGTCGTATGGAGATATAATAGTTTAACTAACGCAAGTAGACAGAACAGGAAATGGTAGGATGATTTAAAGGGAAAAAGATAAAAAGGATTAACGAGAGGTTAACTTGCTAGAGATCATCAACGCACAGTTGAGACCGAATGGAGAAGCCTTTGACCATCGATTCTTCGACGGAGGGATTAACGTAATCCTAGGTAGCAATGATTCTGGCAAAACCAACCTTTGTCGTTTTTTGACGGGTCTCTCCTCGACGGTCTCAGGAGAAGTCCTAATCGACGGCGAGAGTTATTCGAAAATATCAAAGAGGAGGCCGGTTTCTTTAGTTGTCCAGGACTTTGTAAATTATCCTTTATGGACAGTTGAAGAAAATATTAATTCCCCTCTCAGAGCCCAAGGTGACTTAAAAAAGAAACAAATATCCGCTCGAACATACGAACTTGGAGAATTGCTGGGCTTGACGGATTATCTCAAAAAATACCCCGCTGAATTATCTGGGGGGCAGCAACAGCGCGTAGCGCTGGGAAGAGCTCTGGCAAAAAATGCGAGAATAATGATTCTCGACGAACCATTCGTGAACCTCGACTATAAGCTCAGAGAAAGCTTAAGAACAGAGCTCAAGAGTTTAGCTTCGAACCTAGATACAACGATTATCTACAGCACGATGGACCCAAAAGAGGCCCTTGCTATTGCTGATGATGTACTTTTAATTAATGACTACTCATTCATTCAAAGCGGAATCCCTTTAGAGGTTTATTCACGTCCAGTTTCTATCTTGGCTGCAGACTTGATGAGTGACCCTCGAGTAAACGTCTTTCGTTCTCAGAAAACATTGATTGAACCTAGTCAAATCTTAGCGGTGAGACCAGAGCACTTGCGGCCTGCAGAAAGCTTGAACAAATCCGCGTCGCTCATCTTTGAACTAAAGATAGAACACTTTGAAAATGTAGGTGGCGAGACATTTGTACAGGGCATGACCGACGGAAGCGAATGGGTTATGAAAACCGATGAGAAAATACCTCTTAAAATCGGTAATAGTATCGAGGTGGGCGTTCCAAGGACTGAGATCCTCAAATTCGGCTCGCAATAAAATGGCAAAAATTTCATTTAACGATATTTCTTTTACGTATGAGGGTTCCGAGGCGGAAACGATCAAGGGCTTCCAGCTTGCAATCGAAGACGGGGAAATTCTCTCCCTGCTTGGAAAATCTGGATCAGGAAAAACAACTTTATTAAAAATAATGGCAGGGCTTTTAAGCCCACAAAAAGGCCGATTATGCTTCGACAATGAAGACGTAACACAACTAACGGCGAAAAAAAGAGATATTGCACAAGTCTTTCAGTTCCCGGTCCTTTATGACTCGATGAATGTCGAAGACAATGTGAAATTTCCATTGAGAATTAAAAAGCTTCCGGAGATAGAGGTTCTAGAGAGGTTCGAAAGAGTTTGTTCTCTCCTTGAGTTAGATCCAATTCTAAAATCTAAGAGTAAGGATTTATCCCTATATCAGCGACAAATAGTTTCAATAGCTCGAGCTTTTGTCAGGCCCAATCTGAAAGCCGTTTTTTTAGATGAGCCACTTACGGCGCTGTCACCGAAATTAAAATGGCAACTAAGAAAAAAGATCAAAACGTTACAAAGGGAGGACCGCGTTACGATGGTTTTTGTAACACACGATCAGACTGAGGCGCTGTCCTTCGCCGACAGAGTAGGGATTATCGACGCGGGTACTCTAGTCCAACTGGATGAACCCAAGACAATTTACGAGAGACCATTGACCACTTTTGTCGGAGATTTCATTGGAAACCCGGGTATGAATTTCCTACCAGTTGAAGCGTTCTTCTCGAAGCACGACTCACGCAAAAAGGCTAGCAAGGTCGGTTTCAGAGCAGAATGGGCTGAGTTGGCAGAGGTCGGTGAAGGAGGTCTATCAGGAAAAGTAGTCGGTTTTGAAGCCGATCGAACTCGGGATCACCAACCATATGGAACAACATATATCCACTCAAATTTCGGTCAAATGCGAGTTAGAGGGGCCTATCAGAGATTGGTTGGAAAGACCGTTAGCGTCAGGCTGACTAGCCACCTCTTCTTTGATTCCAATGATACTTTGATCAACGAAGATGGATAACCGAGTCAAAGATAATCGAGCTTGGCTCGGCGTCCTACCGGTGCTGTTGATCGTCGCCTTCAGTGGAATCATCCCGCTCATGACTGTTGTGAACTACTCGTTTCAGGACATACTGGATTTTAACAACAGATTCTTTGTTGGTTTTCAGTGGTACTCTCAAACGCTTAACGATCCGCGTTTCATAGAGGCATTTGGAAGACAGTTACTTTTTACCGGTAGCGTATTGGTGATTGAAATACCTCTGGGAATCATGATCGCGAAAGGCATGCCTAGGCAAGGCAAAAAAGCGACAGCGATCCTCCTCTTTCTTGCAGTTCCTCTGCTCATTCCCTCGAACGTGGTGGGAACAATTTGGCAACTCTTTGCGAGGCCTGATATTGGACTAATGGGGGTTTCATTGAATTATCTCGGGTGGAGCTTCAATTACACGGCAAGCGCAAGCCAAGCATGGTTCACTCTGCTTGCCATGGATGTCTGGCATTGGACGTCTTTGGTGGCACTACTGAGTTACTCCGGGCTGCGCTCAATTCCAGATCCGTACTATCAAGCCGCTCAGTTAGATGGGGCTTCTCAATGGCAGACATTTAGATGGGTAGAGCTTCCCAAATTGAAATCTGTCCTGATCATCGCAACCTTATTAAGGTTAATGGACAGCTTCATGATCTATACGGAACCGTTGGTACTAACGGGAGGCGGCCCAGGGAGCTCAACGACATTCTTAAGTCAACACCTCGCAACCATGGCTGTTGGCCAGTTTGACTTGGGCCCGGCCGCTGCTTTTTCAGTGATCTATTTCTTATTCATACTTTTATTCTGCTGGTTTTTTTACACCATGGTGATGAGTGAGAGTGATTAGTTCAACAAACGATCGATCCAGCAAGGTCGCACAAACAATACTTGCTATTTACTGCGTTTACTTGGCGCTCCCTTTGTACTGGCTGCTAGCTATATCAGTTCAACAAAACGCAGACATTACCGGAGCGTTTTCGATCTTTCCTCAAGAACCAAGCCTTAAGAATTTCATGGAACTCTGGATGAATCCGGTTTGGAGCAGAAGTTTCATCAATTCGTTGACCTATGTTGTGATCAACACCTTACTCTCAATCTCACTGGCCCTTCCTGCGGCTTACGCTTTCTCTAGATATCAGTTTCTTGGAGACCGGCAACTGTTCTTCTGGTTGCTAACAAACAGGATGGCTCCACCCGCCGTATTTTTGCTACCTTTCTTTCAACTATATTCTGCATTTGGCTTATTCGACACACCTCTTGCCGTAGGTTTAGCACACTGCCTTTTCACTGTCCCAATGGCTGTCTGGATCCTAGAGGGCTTCATGTCGTCAATCCCAAAGGAGCTCGATGAAATGGCAAAGATAGATGGTCACAGCTTTGGCTTTTTCTTCTTAAGAATTTTCATTCCGGCTAATTGGGGCGGCATCGGTGTCACTATTTTTTTCTGCTTTATGTTCAGCTGGGTCGAGCTATTAATAGCCAGGACCCTTACGGGCGTTGAAGCCAAGCCTATTGTAGTAACTATGACCCGAACTATAAGTGCTTCGGGAATCGACTGGGGGGTTCTCGCGGCGGCCGGTGTCGTAACAATTTTACCGGGACTTGTATTAGTTTGGTTCGTAAGAAAAAGACTAATTCAAGGTTTTGCACTCGGGAGAGTGAAATGATTTGGATGGCATGGATCACCCCAACTGCAATCTTCTTTGCAACAATTGCAGCTCTGCTTTTAGGACTGGTCATTTTAGAGTTATTACGTCCGACTGAAAAAAGACGCGGATTTCTTAAGTTAAAAACGACTAGAGGAGATAGGGTATTCATATCTTTACTCAGCACCGCATTTATACATCTTTTCGCGGTCGCAGTTTTTCCAACGAGCATCTGGTTGGGGTCTTTAGCAGCTATAGCTTGGGCTATACTTGTACTAACGTGGGGATAGTTACTGGGTGGGAAATGGAACATGTTTTAAGGGAGGCTTCTCATGCGAATTAAAATCTGTGTTTTTGTCATTTTTTTTTGCACCTTAGGGTGCTCATCCGAAAGCACTGAAGATATCGTTGTTCAGGATCAAGATTACTCAGCCAATGTGTCCAATTGGGTAGACCGAGAGTTTCAACCCTCGACTCTCACTAGAGAAGAACAAATATCAGAATTGACGTGGTTTACAGAAGCCGCTGCGCCGTACCGAGGAATGACGATCAATGTTGTTTCCGAGACCCTCACTACACATGAATACGAGAGCGAAATATTAACCAATGCTTTTTTTGAGATTACGGGGATCAAAGTAAATCACGACCTCATTCAGGAAGGAGACGTTATCGAGAAACTGCAAACACAGATGCAGACTGGGGAGAACATCTACGACGCATACGTGAATGACTCCGATCTGATAGGCACTCACTCGAGATATGGCTACGTTATCGCGTTGAGCGATTTTATGCAGGGAGAAGGAAAGGAGGTGACACTTCCGTCTCTAGATCTCGACGACTTTATCGGACTCAGTTTCACTACAGGACCAGATCAAAAAATTTATCAATTGCCAGACCAACAATTCGCAAATCTTTACTGGTTTCGTTACGACTGGTTCATCAACCCAACTTACCAGGCAGCCTTTAAGGAGCGTTTTGGTTACGAACTTGGGGTCCCATTGAATTGGTCTGCGTACGAAGATATCGCTGATTTTTTTTCCAATGATGTTAAGGAAATAGACGGCAATCAAATTTACGGCCATATGGACTATGGCAAAAAGGATCCGTCCTTGGGATGGCGCTTTACGGACGCTTGGCTCTCAATGGCAGGTGCCGGAGACGCTGGTATTCCGAATGGGTTGCCTGTAGACGAATGGGGAATACGAGTGGAAGGCTGCAGGCCTGCTGGCTCATCGGTAGCTCGGGGAGGAGCCACAAATAGTCCAGCTGCTGTCTATGCACTTCAAAAATACATAAATTGGCTCAAACAATACGCTCCACCTCAGGCTGCGGGGATGACATTTTCCGAAGCTGGACCAGTGCCTGCTCAAGGAAAAATAGCTCAACAAATTTTTTGGTACACAACTTTCACCGCCGACATGATCAAAGACGATTTGGAGGTAGTGAATGCCGACGGTACTCCAAAATGGAGGATGGCCCCATCCCCTCATGGACCATACTGGTCAGAGGGAATGAAACTTGGATACCAAGACACCGGGGCATGGACCTTATTAAAGAGCACACCACTCGAGCGGAGAAAAGCTGCTTGGTTGTACGCTCAATTCGTGGTCTCGAAAACGGTCTCGTTAAAAAAGACCATCATCGGTTTAACACCTATTAGAGATTCAGACATAAGATCTGAGGCCATGACCGAACTGGCGCCAAAACTAGGCGGACTCGTAGAATTTTATAGAAGCCCAGCTCGTAAAACATGGACTCCAACTGGAACGAATGTTCCAGATTATCCGAAACTAGCGCAGTTGTGGTGGGCTAATATTGCTGATGCAGTGAGTGGCGAAAAATCGGCACAAGCAGCCATGGATCAATTAGCTGAACAACAGGATGCGATTTTGGGCCGACTTCAAAGCCATGGGGTGCAGGGCGAGTGCGGCCCACTGCTCAATGAGAAGAAGGATCCGGAGTTTTGGTTTTCTCAACAAGGCGCTCCCAAAGCAAAGCTTGCGCTTGAGAAACCCCAAGGCAAGACCATTCGATACGATGAATTAATCAAATCCTGGACTGACAACCCGTAAAAGCAACCCCAGCAATCTCAACAAAAAGGTGTAATTCAGTGGCAAAAATAATTGGAAATCTGACCCCTGCGGATGACTACACTCATCCGGTCGGTCATGAAAAAAACTTCAACGAATCCGTCTATTTCAACTTTTTTGACCCAACTCAAAAAAGAGGTGGCTTCCTGCGAATTGGCAACAGAGCTAACGAGGGTTATGCGGAAATGACCGTAATAGTCTGGAATCCGGACGGATCAGCCTATTTTACCTATGCAAAGCCGGAAATTGATAACAATGATCGCTGGGCAGCTGGTGGCATAGACATTGAAATTGCCGAACCAACGGAGCGAATCCTGACGCGATACGAGGGCAAGGCACTATTTCTGGAAGATCCAAAGGTTATGGAGAACCCGAGCGAGGCTTTCAAAAACAATCCACGCACGATGATAAGAATCGACCTTGAGCATGTGGCGGTTGGCCCGTTATATGGACACGTGGGCGAGCCGGATGATGGTAACGAGTTTGCGAGATCACATACTGAACAACACATGAAAGTATCAGGAAAGCTAATGCTCGCAGGGGAAGAACTGGATTTCTCAGGCTGGGGATTGAGAGATCACAGTTGGGGACCTAGATTCTGGCAATCGACACCGTCATACCGATGGATAACTTGCAACTTTAATAATAATTTAGGGCTCATTCTTACCACGAACGGTGATGGGATAGGAAAAGGCTTATTCCAAAAGGGACAGTCACTGGAAAAGATTGAGGCCGTCTCATTAAAGACCGAATTCGACGAGACCTCTGGGTTTCATAAAAGCTTGGAGGCAGAATTGAAGCTCGCTAGTGGCACAATTCAGCACCTTTCAGGGAAAGTCATATCTTACATCCCGCTCAGGAACCGACGATCAGGGGCGAACACCCGTATTGGTGAAGGTATGACCGAGTATCGATTGGACGATGGATTAATTGGATACGGACTTAGTGAATACCTCGATCAAGCAGAATCAAATTAAGAGTAGCTGATCCCTAAAACATGAAGAAACCAAGGAGTGAGAATCCTGGCGTTTCTAGTTCTTATCGACTTTGTGAGGATAAGTAGGACTGAGTCTTAGGTTTCTTGGGAACGAAAACGACTGGCTTTCTTTATCCCCGGGAATATTAGGAAACGGCATTTTGGGGATCCCGTTTCCCGCGGCAAATTCTTTTCGATCTCCACTCGGTTCGGGCGTACAAGCATCAAGAATAGCCTGCTCAGAAGGCACAATTGGATCATAAGTATCGCCCTTGGGCTCTGGCAGACCAAGTCGAACATATTGCTCCGTAGGACTGTCGTTTCGAGCCATTTCTCGCAACATCAATCTGATCATCCTTGATTCCAGAACAGGATCGTAAATCGGCGTCAGCTGACCAGGGTCTGCCTGCGTATCAAATAACATGGTTGACATCCTGCCCGCCCCAGCCGGATTGTCTTTGTTGGTAAACATCTCGGGCACTCTCGAAGGAATTTTCATTAATTTGCATTCTTTCGTGAAACCAAAACCAGCTGACTCTTCCCAATCTGTTAACTCTTTTGGAGAAAACATACCTCTCATTCGCGAGGGCATCAGCGTGTACTCAAAAAGAGGACTATTGTCCTTGGTAACATTCCCTCTCATGTATACGTAACGCCCGTCGGTTACATTAACATGTCCGCCCATCACACCAAAAAGGGCAGCCTCTCGGCAAACATTGTGATCATCACCAGTGTCAAAAACAGGACGTCCCTGCATGTTGTCAGGCAGGGTAAGATCAAAATAATCTAAAATAGTAGCTGGTAGGTCGATCGTCTGGGTCAGCACACTCGATCTCTTCCCCTTTTCGTTGGGAAGCCGAGGATCATAGGCCCAGAACGGAATATGGGCTATCTCTTGAAAAAACGGGTTGATAACCTTTGCCCACCAATCATGCTCTCCCATTAAAAAGCCATGGTCAGTGTTGACCAAAAGCATGGTGTCATCCCAAAGTTCATATCGATCAAACGCGTCCAGCACTCTGCCCAATTGCTGATCACAAAATGCGAGAAGTGATGCGTAAAGGTATCTTATATGTTCCACACTTTGCTGGTCTTCTCTCAATTCTCTATAAGGCGGCCAGTCAAACTCTGGTCCGACGTATTCGTGCGGATACATTTTTTTAAACTCATCCTGCGAAAAAAATGGCTCATGAGGGTCGAAAGTCTCTATTTGGAGAAACCAATTATCCGCCTCAAAGTTCCTCTCGATGAATTCTAATCCTAGGTCGAAAGTGATGTGCTGAGGTTGCTCCTTGGAAGTTGACATGACCTGCCTGTTTATAAGGTCTTGTCGCGCCATCCTGGTCCACTGATTTTCCGGCCATCGACCATGGGCAAGTTTTTCATCTCGGAGTTTTTCGACGTCGCCGATCCACTTATCACCCTCCTGCCCTCTTACAAAATCAAAAGTTGTAAATCGTTGATGATAGGTTGCTCCACCATCCTCCCAGTAGTGCTGATGGTCAGTGACTTTATGAGCGTGGATGCCGTTTGCATCCAATATGGCAGGCATCGAGTCATCGAACGGCTCCAAAGGTCCCCACGACCTATGGAGAAAATTATAACGGCCGGTGTGCATTTCTCGACGCGCTGGCATGCAAGGCATTGAGCCAACATAAAAATTATCAAACTGGGTGGTGACTTTCGCTAGGCGGTCAAAATTTGGCGCGCTCACCCAATCATTTCCGTACGACGGGAGGAAGTGCCGACATAAGGTGTCGAACATCACCACCACACAACGTTTCCTCGCTTTATCTGCTCTCATAACCTAATCTTAACGGATATCGCATGGAGGGGTCATGCAGCAGACAGAAGTCCGAGCCCAACGGGCCAGCAAATCTACATCCTTAGCCTGGAGCTTCGGCAGCATCAGTGTAGGAATCAAAAACAACCTGCTGGGCGTTTGGATTTTGTACTACTACAACCAGGTGTTAGGAGTAGACGCCTATCTCGTCTCGATTGCACTGTTTATCGCTCTAGTTGTCGACGCTCTCTCAGACCCACTAGTGGGCGTTTGGTCGGACCGTACTCGATCGAGATGGGGCAGAAGACATCCATTCATCTATGCCGCCATCGTACCTTTCACACTCTCCTACTATCTTATATTGCAAGATCCTGGAGATGCGAATAGCAGCGAAATCTTTTTCAGGTTGCTAATTCTCATGATCGTCATGCGAATCTCAATGACATTTTATGAAGTCCCGAGAAACGCGCTGGCGCCCGAATTGTCCAAGGATTACGATCAGCGCAACGCGCTTGCCGGTTACAGTTCCGCCTTCGGCTGGTTCGGTGGGGCAGTGATCTCTCACTATGTAATGTCTGCCTATTTATTGGGCGATAGCTTTAGCGACGCCAACGGATATCAATTGCTCGGATTTTGGGGCGGCTTGTGGTTATTTATCGGCACAATAGCAACAAGTCTCGGCACTCATCATAAGATACCTGATCTACACGAACCGGAGCCTACGACAGTTAATCTTCGGAAACTGTTTCAAGAAATAAGGGAAACTCTCTCCAATAAAAACTGGGCTATTTTGTTCATAGCCGGTTGCATTTACGCGATTCAGGTTGGAGCGGATACCGGCGCCGGTACTTACTACAACGAATATCTGTGGGAGTGGCAACCGAACGAAATCGCAAGCTTCGCTGCATTCCAGGCGCTTGCTGTGATCGCCATTTCTCTTGCGGCACCTGCTCTGACTGTGGGTAGAAACAAAAAGCATATTGCGGTTAGCGTTTTCCTATTAGCAGTCATCACAGGACCCCTACCCCTCTTCCTGCGCCTAATCGACCCCTATTTTGCTTTTGATACCTTTCCCGCAAACGGTACAGGGATGTTGTGGTGGACGCTTCTAATCCATGCTTGTGCGTCAGCTTCTCTTGCCGCTCTTGGCTTTATTTATGTTACATCAATGCAAATGGAGCTGGTCGAAGCAGTTCAGGTGAAAACTGGGAGGCGTGACGAAGCTTTATTGGGAACAGCAAGCAGCATGATGCAGAAATTAATTGGGGCCGGCGGCACTTTGCTCGCAGGACTCATTATCTCGATCTCAGGCTTTGATAACCCTAGTCTCACCTATGAGGCCAAAACAACTGAGGCTATTGTTACATTTTCCTGGATACACATCGCATTCAGCTTTTTTCTACCTCTCTGCTCAACCTTCGTGATCATGTTTTATAGTATCGATCGGCAAAGTCACTTGGAACGTGTAGAGAGTCTCGGTTATACGGAAAGCAAAGCCTCCTAACTACTGAGGGGGCTAGGTGGTGGGTTATGACGACCCCAATCTGTTTCTGAGCTCGATAGAGAAAAAGATAGAACAGCGCCATGCTTGATTTCCTCATGTCTGATCCACGCTCGATCCAACCTCGCCCCATTTAGACTTGCGATTTCGATGTAAACATTTTTATCGGATGGGTTTTGCGCTTCAATTATTAACTCTGCGCCAGATTGCCCCAGCCTGATCACAGAGCGCTCGAATGCGGGAGCGACCAGAAAATACCAGTCCTGTCCCATCATCGGATAGATACCCAGTAGCCCACAGATATAGAAAGCGCTGTGGCAG
>PYIJ01374841.1_pt1 | contig 11390 bp, 8 predicted proteins | sample 3578051 | NCBI WGS metagenome assembly PYIJ01 (sample SAMN08408021, study PRJNA431606) | Marine metagenome isolate SA_KN192-05_S13_5m, whole genome shotgun... | biome: marine; feature: oceanic pelagic zone; material: water; isolation source: surface water sample, 0.2-0.8 um fraction ... | reverse complement strand
TAATTCCACAATTCCATCCCCATGAACTTAAGGCTTCAATTACATCACTGTCTGCAGAACCAGCAAGCGAACCTAATCTTGCACTTGTTCTAATTAGGCTGGCTGTTTTTCCTTCAATAACACTCAAATAATCATCAATTTTTTGTTCTAAATTAAATGCTAAATTAAGTTCCTCTGTCTGCCCTTCAACTAGTTCCGCATATGTTGAGGCAAGTAGTTTGACTGATTCTAGTCCGAGGTTTTCTGCAGCAAGTTCAGAAGATCTAGCAAGCAAATAGTCGCCAGCTAGTATAGAAAGCGTAGAGTTCCATTTTGAGTTTGAGCTTTCTACACCCCTTCTTGTAGTTGCATTATCCATAACATCATCATGGTAAAGGCTTCCAATATGAATTAGTTCAACACATACACCTGCATCAATAATTTTTTCAATATTTTCTTCTTTACCAAATTTTCCAGCAAGAGATGTAACAATAGGGCGAAATCTTTTCCCACCAGCTTTTATAAGGTATTGAGAAATAGAAGTTAGGTATTTATTAGAAGAGCTAGAAACTTCTAGAAGCCTATTTTCTAGTATTTCTAAGTTTTCCCAAATATCATTAAAAGGAATTATTTTTTTAATTTCATTACTTTCCATACCTAAAGAATAAATTAAATGTATAAATAGTTGTAATTTTCATTTAAGTGTATAAACAGACCCTTGGTAATATAACTATATGTTTGAAAGATTTACAGATAGAGCAAGAAGAGTTGTTGTTTTAGCCCAAGAGGAAGCTAGAAGACTTAATCATAATTACATAGGTACTGAACACATTCTCCTAGGTCTGATTCAAGAGGGAGAGGGGCATGCAGCAAAAGCATTAGAAGAGTTAAATATCAATATTGATAGTGTTCGATCAGAAGTTGTTGAAATCATTGGGGAGGGACAGCAATCTCCTAGTGGCCACATACCTTTTACACCAAGGGCAAAAAAAGTTCTTGAATTATCACTTAGAGAAGCATTACAACTAGGACATAACTACATTGGAACCGAACATATTCTACTTGGCCTTATCAGAGAAGGTGAAGGGGTTGCAGCGCAAGTTTTAAAAAAACTTGGTGCAGAATTATCCCAAGTTCGTCAGACAGTTATTAAATTAATTTCATCTGCTGGTGAAAGTAAAAAACAACAAGCTGCATCTACAGGTGGAAGAGAAAGACCTGGTTCGGGTACAGGTTCTGCAATTCTAGATCAGTTTGGTAGAAACCTAACAAGAATGGCTAAAGAGGGAAAACTAGACCCTGTAATAGGTCGAACAACTGAAATAGAAAGAGTAATGCAAATTCTCTCTAGAAGAACTAAAAATAATCCAGTCCTAATAGGCGAACCTGGTGTTGGAAAAACTGCAATAGTAGAAGGTTTGGCTCAAAAGATTGTTTCCGGAGATGTGCCAGTTACTCTTGAAGGAAAGCAAATTTACACACTAGATTTATCTGCCCTTGTTGCTGGCTCAAGATACAGAGGAGATTTCGAAGAGCGTCTTAAAAAAGTTCTTAAAGAAATCAAAACAAGAGGCGACATTGTCTTATTTATTGACGAAATACACACCCTAGTAGGTGCTGGAGCTGCAGAGGGCGCAATTGATGCAGCATCAATCCTGAAGCCAATGCTAGCAAGAGGAGAGTTACAAACTATTGGAGCAACAACTCTTGAGGAATTTAGAAAGCATTTTGAAAAAGATGCTGCTCTGGAAAGAAGATTTCAGTCAGTACAGGTTGATGAACCTAAACTATCTGATGCTATAGAAATTTTAGATGGCTTAAAAGATCGATATGAGGTTCACCATGGAGTAAGATTCACTGACCAAGCTATTGCTTCAGCCGTAAATATGGCTGATAGATATATTTCTGATAGATTTTTACCAGACAAAGCTATTGATTTAATTGATGAGGCAGGAAGCCGTATGAGGGTATACAAAAAACCACTCGAACAAGACAAGCAAGAAATTGCAGATAAGCTTAAAAATTTAAGAGAGCAAAAAATTGATGCTGTTCAATCACAACTTTTTGAAAAAGCTGCACAAATTAGAGATCAAGAAAAGCTTTTATTGGATGAAGTAAATTCAACAGACTCTTCTGCGGCAGCAGAGATTGAAATGGTTATCGATGAAGAGGAAATTGCTGAAGTTTTAGCTCAATGGACTGGCATTCCAGTACACAGGCTTACACAGGAAGAAACAGCTCGATTGCTTGAAATGGAAGTTGAGCTACATAAAAGAATTATTGGCCAAAATGAAGCAATTTCTGCTGTATCAAAAGCAATAAGAAGAACAAGGTCTGGTCTTAAAGACCCAAAAAGACCATCAGGATCTTTTATATTTCTAGGACCTTCTGGAGTTGGTAAAACAGAAACAGCCAAAGCCTTAGCTGAGTTTTTGTTTGGAGATGAAGATTCATTAATTCAAATAGACATGTCAGAGTATATGGAAAAACATACAGTAAGCAGACTAATTGGCTCACCTCCTGGTTATGTTGGTTATGATGAAGGAGGACAACTTACAGAAGCTGTAAGGAGAAAACCTTTTAGTATTGTTCTTTTAGATGAAGTTGAAAAGGCTCATCCGGACGTTTTTAATACCTTACTTCAAATCTTAGAAGACGGTAGATTAACAGATGCCCAAGGAAGGACTGTTGATTTCAAAAATACAATAATTATCATGACATCTAATCTTGGAACTAAAGATATTGCCAAAAACGTAGGATTTAGTAGCTTAAGCGAATTAGATAATTATGAAAAAATGAAATCCAAAGTTAGTGAAGAGCTAAAAAGATACTTTAGACCTGAATTTTTAAATCGTATAGATGAAACAATTGTCTTTCACGAGCTTATGCTTGATGAAGTTAAAGAAATTGTGGACTTAATGCTTGATAGGGTTCATACCCAGCTTAAGAATTCTGACTTGGAGATAGTTCTTTCAGATGAAGCAAAGGAACATTTGGCCACGGAAGGTTATGATAAAGAATTTGGTGCACGACCATTAAGAAGATCAATACAGAGATTATTAGAAGATCCATTGTCTGAAGAGCTTTTACAAGGAAAGTATAAAGCTGGATCAACAATTATTATTTCTCTAAACAAAGATAAAGATACTTTAGAGTTTGAGTCAGTCGAAGCTCCTGACGAACCATCGGTTGATTTTGTCGATTCTGAATCATAGAACTACTAAAATAATCAAATGAAATTTATTATTGATACCGATCCCGGTACTGATGATGCTGTTGCAATTCTTATAGCCTTAGCCCACTTCAATGATGACGAATTTCTAGCATTAACAACAGTTGCTGGAAATGTTAAAGTTGATGTGGGAACAAGAAATGCATTAAGAATATTAGAGCATTCAAATAGAAATAATATACCAGTTTACACCGGAGAACACAGACCATTAAGTAGAGATTTACTAACCGCAGAATGGGTCCATGGAACTGATGGATTAAATAGTGTGGAATTTCCAGAACCTTCTAAAAGTGAGGAATCTTTAGGAGCTGTAGATTACATCACTCAATTATTAGAAAATAGTGAAGAAAAAATTACAATTTGTGTTTTGGGTCCAATGACAAATATTGGAAAAGTTCTAAACCAGAATCCTGACTTGTCTGAAAAAATTGAGCAAATAATTTTTATGGGAGGTGGGGCAGGATTTGGAAATCATACTCCAGTTGCGGAGTTCAATATATTAGTAGATCCTGAAGCTGCAAAAATTGTTTTGAACTCTGGTGCAAAGTTGGTCATGATGGGACTTGATGTAACCCACCAAGCAATTTCAACTAAAGAAAGACTTAACAAAATTAGTGAAACAGGTACGGTAACGGGCCAACATATAGTTGGTCTCATGGGATCATTAGCAGAACTAGACATAGTAAAAGAAAAATTTCCAGATGGCACTCCAGTACATGACGCTTTTGTGACAGCGTATCTAGTAGACAATAGTCTGACAACGGGTGAGTTAACAAATGTAGAAGTAGAAGTTGATTCTGAACTAACTCTTGGTCAAACAGTGGTAGATATAAATCATATTTCTGGAAGAAATAAAAATGTTCATTGGATGAATAAAGTTGATGACGATAAATTATTTGAAATTATAAAAAACTCTGCTTTAAAAATTAAATAGATTTTTAAATTCACAAAAAAAGATTTATATGTCAAATTGAGAAAAAAAAATTATTCAATAGCAAGCTTATAAAAATTTTTTAGTCTACCATATTAACGATAAAGGTATATTTATTTATATGCCTTCAACTAGTTGGACAAGGAGTAAAAGTGACTCAAATGAAGTCAAAATGGCTAATACTATTTATGGTATTTAGCTTATTTTTAGTTGCTTGTGGAGGCGGATCTGATGAAGCTGCAGTTGAAGAAGTTGTCGAAGAGGAACCAGCTGAAACGCTGGATGCTCCAGCAACAACAGCTGCTCCAGCTGAACCAGTAGAAGATCCTAAAAGCATTTGTCTAGTATTAGACATAGGTGGTCTTGGAGATTTGTCATTTAATGACTTGGCATACTCTGGTTACCAAAAAGCCATTGAAGATTTTGGAATGGTAGGAACATTTCTAGAACCTGAAGGTGGTGGAGAAAACAGAGGAGAGCTTCTTGAACTTTGTGCAGAAGCAGGAAACGACCTAATTGTAGGTAATGGTTTCTTGTTTGATGCATCAATGAATGAAGTAGCTCCAAATTATCCAGAAATCAACTTTGCAATAACAGATGGTGTTGCAGAGCCAAGTAATGTTAGAGGCATGTTGTTTAAGCACGCTGAGGGATCATTTCTCGCAGGTGTAGCAGCAGCTCTTAAAACTCAAACAAATAATGTTGGATTTATTGGTGGAGTAGATTTTCCACTAATCCATGAATTTGAGCAAGGTTTTATCGCTGGAGTAGAGGCAATTAATCCAGACATTACTATTCAAATTGGATATGCAAGTGTTCCACCAGATTTTTCTGGATTCAACGACCAAGTAAAAGGTAAAGAAATTGCACTTGCTCAATATGAAGCTGGAGCTGATATTATATATCATGCTGCAGGCGGAACTGGAACAGGTATGTTCCAAGCAGCCAAAGAAGTTTCTGAAGCAACTGGATCAAAAGTATGGGGTATAGGTGTTGATTTTGATCAATACTATCAAGTTGGTACTCCGCTACCAGAATTGCAAGAATATATTTTAACTTCAATGGTCAAAGCTGCTGATGTTTCAATTTACAATGCTGCTAAAGCAACTGTAGAAGGGAACTTTACTGGTGGCGCAAGTGTTGATGATTTATCAACTGGAGGAGTTTATTTAGCTTACTCTGGTGGCTATATTGATGACATCAAAGATACATTAGAAGATTATAAAGAAAAAATTATAAGTGGGGAAATAGTTCCTCCTTCAGCTAGGCCTTAATAAAGTCTAGATATTTTATATTCGTTCCAGGGGAGACCCTGGAGCGGATATTTTTTATAAAAAATGAATTTAGCAATAAAATTAGAAAATATTAATAAAACTTATCCAGGTGTTTTAGCCAATTCCGAAGTATCTATAAAAATTAATTCTGGAGATATTCATGCGATTGTTGGTGAAAATGGAGCTGGTAAATCTACACTCATGAAAATTTTATATGGAATGGTAAAACCAGATTCCGGAAAAGTAGAAATTTTTGAAAACAAAGCGAGTATGTCTTCTCCTAAAAATGCAATAAATTTAGGAATAGGAATGGTTCATCAACATTTTATGTTAGCCAAAAATTTAACAGTTTTAGAAAATATAATTTTAGGTATCGATCGACCCTTCTTAAAAAATATTAAATTATCAAAATATAAATCAGAAATTCAAAAAGTAATGGAATTATATTCTCTTAATATAGATTTAAACCAGTATGTAGATGAATTGAGTGTCGGTGAAAAACAGAGAGTTGAAATAATAAAAGTATTATATAGGGGCGCAAAAATATTAATTTTAGATGAACCAACTGCAGTTTTAGTTCCTCAAGAAGTTAATGAGTTGTTTAAAAACCTTAGAAATTTAAAAAATAATGGCGTAACTGTGCTATTTATATCTCATAAATTAGATGAAGTTTTAGAAATTGCAGATGAAATATCTGTAATGCGATCTGGACAAATGATTGATACTGTAGCTAACAAAAATGTTAGTAAATCTGAATTAGCAGAAATGATGATTGGCAAAAGCCTTCCAACACCTCCCAAGAGAGCCACCTCAACTAGCGAAGAAGTCATATTAAAAGTTGAAAATATAAAATTAAATGATGGAGATGGTAGAACTATTTTTGAAGATATAAATTTTGAAGTTCATAAGTCAGAAATATTGGGAATAGCGGGAGTTGAAGGTAATGGTCAAAAAGAAGTAATTGAAGCCATTATTGGAATTCAAGAACTACATTCAGGAAAAGTGTTATTTAAAAACACTAACCTTGAGGGTCAAGGAACAAGGGAGAGATTAGAATCTGGAATTAGTTTTATTCCTGAAGATCGTCAGTTACAAGCAATGATTATGGATATGAATCTTACAAATAATGTAATCATTGGTAGGCAAAATATAGAGAAATATAAGAGTAGTCTTGGAACAGTGAAAACTAAAAATGCTGTTATAGAGTCAGAAAAAGTAATTTCAGCTTTTGAAGTAAAAACACCCGGAACAAGCACATTAGCAACAGCTCTATCTGGTGGAAATCAGCAAAAATTCGTTGTAGGTAGAGAACTAGAAGATAACCCTAGTCTCTTAATTGCTTCTCAGCCAACAAGAGGAATTGATATTGGAGCTCAAGCTTTAATATGGGAGAAATTAAGAATTAGTAGAGATGAAGGCCTATCTGTTTTATTAATTTCCGCAGATTTAGAAGAGTTGATTGGATTGTCAGATAGGATAATTGTTTTTTATCAAGGGAAATTAGTTAAAGAGCTTGATTCAGAAAATGTTACACCAGAAGACTTGGGTGGATATATGACAGGTTTAAAAAAATGAAAATGAGATTTAGACTTTTAAGCGTCTCTGCGCCAATTATTGCTCTGACAATTTCATTTGGTTTAAGTTCTCTCATATTGTTAATTATTGGTAAGGACCCATATGAGACATTCAAAATTATGTTTGAATATGGAATTCGCGGTAAGTCAATAGTTTCAATTGTTAACAGATCAATTCCACTATATATTTCCGCAATTGCAGTTGCTGTGGGTTTCAAAATGGGATTATTTAATATCGGTGTTGAGGGGCAGTATTTGATGGGTTCATTAGTTGCAGCATACATTGGTGCACAATTCTCCGTATTAACACCGCTTCATATTCTATTTATAATAATCGTTGCAGTTGCAACTTCATCTTTGTGGGCAGCTATAGCTGGATATCTAAAAGTTGAAAAGGGAATCCATGAGGTTATTTCAACAATAATGTTGAATTATATTGGTACTGGACTTATTGCTTATTCATTAACAACAATTTTTGACGAACCAAATTCAGATTATGATTTACCTAGAACAAAGGAACTACCTGAAACTGGAAAAATGCCTCCTTTGAACAAATTTTTTAATATTGAAGACCTACAGGATTTACATGGGTTTTTAGTGATTGCAATATTAGTAGGTATTTTTTACTACTGGCTAGTTTGGAAGACTACTTTGGGATTTGACTTAAGAATTACTGGTTCAAATCCAATTGCAGCAAAATTTAGTGGTATAAATCCAAAAAGATTAGTTGTAATAGCGATGATTACTTCAGGAGCTTTTGCGGGCCTAGTGGGATTAGGACCTCTTTTAGGATACTTTCACAGATTTACAATAGACTTTCCAACAGGTTTAGGATTTGCTGGTATAGGGGTTGCTTTGTTAGGTAGAAATCATCCTTTTGGAATGGCCATAGGAGCATTGTTATTTGCATTTTTACAAAGATCTGCACAAATTTTAGATTTAAATGATGTTCCTAAAGAAATAGAACAGATGATGCAAGCGTTTATATTACTAATTGTTGTCGTATTTTATGAAGTAATTAGAAGATTTATAGTCAAGCAACAAATTAAAGATGCTTCAAAAAGGACTGACGAATAATGAAAATAGTCAAATCAATATCAAAAAGATATATTATCTTTACACCAATTTTACTTGTTGTAGTTGTAGCTCAGGTTGAAACGTATTCACAATTAACAACTAGCGGTACATTTGGTGCTGCAATAAGATTAGCAATACCAATTTTACTAGCTGGCTTGGGCGGCTTGTACTCTGAAAAAACAGGTGTTGTCAATATTGGCCTTGAAGGAATGATGATAATGGGAACCTGGTTTGGTGCATGGGGTGGATATATGTTTGGTGCATGGCAAGGGGTTTTTATTGGAATGCTTGGAGGGGCATTATTTGGACTTATACATGCAATAGCCACAGTTTCTTTTCAGGTAGATCATATTGTTTCAGGTGTTGCAATAAATATATTAGCTGGTGGAGTTGCCAGGTTTTTAAATGTTATTGCATATCGAGATGTTTCCTTCGCTTCTTCTACAGCTTCTCCAAGAATTCAGGGTGATATTGGTATTTTTACCATGCCGTTTTTGGCAGGAGGAAAAATTGGAGAAACTGAAACTTCAAACTTTTTTGGTAGGATAGAAGATCTCAATATATTTTTAGTTTCTGATTTTGCGGGACTTATCTTGGGATTTTTATCAAACATATCATTCTTGACTTTATTTGCTTTGACCTTAGTTCCAATTTCTATCTTGGTTTTATGGTTCACACCATTAGGCCTTCAAATGAGAAGTGTTGGTGAGTACCCTTCTGGAAGTGAATCTTTAGGAGTTAATGTATATTTAATGAAATATATCGGAGTTACTATTTCGGGAGCTTTATCTGGATTAGCAGGTTCATATTTAGTTGTTGCTGGAACTGGGACTTACTTAGAGGGTCAAACTGGAGGTAGAGGCTTTATTGGACTGGCTTCAATGTTATTTGGTAACTATAAGCCATTCGGTGTCCTTATGGGTTCGGGATTATTTGGATTTGCGGATGCTTTGCAGTTAAGATCTCCTCAGGCTGTTCATGGTTTATTGATTGTAATTTCAATATTCCTATTAGTACTTACTTTTAAATCTTTTTTTGAGAAAAAATATAAAGCGAGTGCTTTTTCATTTCTTTTTAGTGCAGCTTTTTTAATTTGGTTTGTGAATTCTACAAGTATCCCAAATCAGTTTGTATACTTTACACCCCACATAACAACTCTCATCGTTCTATCTTTTGCTAATCAGAGAATTAAACTTCCAGAAAAGATCGGTGTTCCCTATAAAAAAGGTGAAATAAATTAACCTCTACCATAAAAAGTAATTTCTTGGATTGCACATTCTGGAAATGGTTCAGCTCCGTTTACTTCTTCCCCAGGGTAAGCACTTAAAATTTGAATAGTAATTACTGAAGATGTAGTATTTAGATCTATCCACTGAGAACTGTTATTTTGGTTTTCTAGTTCGTACTCTATTGAGAAACCCTCTTCTTCAGAAGTAATTAATATATCGCGCGGTTTATGATTTCTTGTAAATGACTTTGTATTTTCTATATTTTCGTATGTTAAAAATTGAAAATATATATCTTTCGAAAAACTAAATTCAAGGGTGGCATCTGCGCACTCCGATCCATTGTCTTGCCATGAGGAGGGCTCAGTATCATATATTTTCTCGCAAGACCAACCTTCACCAAGACTACTTGAAGCTGAACAGCTAAATGGATACTGTAGCTGTAGCAAGGTTTGCACAGTTGTAGATGTACTAGTAGTTGTCGCTTGTTCTACAGCTTGAATTTCATCGATAACTTCTTCAGCAATATTTTGATTGTAGTAGTAACTTGCGGCCGCAATAAGAGGAATAATGATTGCTAAGAAAAAAACTGCTCTTATTCCTGGAACCTCAGTTCTTGTTGGCAAGGAAGTAGCTCCATAATTTGAGAGTGGTTGTGACAATAATTCTTCAGGAGGTCTTGTTCTTCTTTTGTTTTCAGATACAACCCTTTTATCAGACGCCTCAACATCTTTGATACTTAAACCTAGCCATTCTCCACAACTTGAACAAAATTCTAATGATTTATCAACAGTTGCTGAACAAGCTTTACATTCTATTTTTTCCATATAATTAATCTATAATCCCTATTTATAAAATAATACAGTAACATTCAAATAACAATATTGTTCAAATAATAGAGGGGAAAATGGACATAAGCAAAAATACAAGTGCTAATCAGCTTCTACCAGGTCAATCCTTAAGATTTGGTGTTGATTTAATTGCTAATAAAAAAGCAGGCGCACTCATTGTTATTGGTTCTACACCAAAGTTAGATAAAATATCTTCTGGTGGAATCACTCTTTATAATTGCGATTACACTCCTGAAATGTTGTCTGAATTATCTAAAATGGATGGGGCAATAATTGTTGATGATTCAGTTACTAAAATTCTTAAAGCTAATGTACATTTAAATCCAAGTGATTCGATAACAACCACACAGACTGGTACAAGACATAGGACAGCTGAACGAACTTCGGCTATGACTGGATTAACTGTGATTGCTGTATCTGAAGAAACTTCTCTTATTAAGGTTTTTGAAAATTTTAATACAACAGAGTTGGAAGAGTCATCAGCCATTTTGGCTAAAGTTAATGAGTCTTTGCAATCAGTTGACAGGATGAGGAGAAGGTTTGATGATGCAGTCACTACTTTAGGTGAACTTGAAATAGAAAACACACTAACAAATCAAGAAGTGCTTGAAGTTATTCAAAGAGGAGAACTTTTAACCCGATTAGCTAACCAAGTTAAAACTGAAGCTTTAAAACTTGGTAAAGATGCTGGGTTGATTATGATACAAATTGACTCGTTAGAGTCAGGAGTCCAAAATACATTAAACCTAGTTTTAAAGGATCATCTACCTTCAAGAAAGTTTAGAACAACCATAAAAGCTAATAATGAAATTAATAAACTTTCCTATGATGAATTGAATGCTGTAGAATACCTAGGCAACGTACTCTCAAAACTACCATTAGATGACATTTCAGTTTCAAAGGGATACAGAGTGCTAGCAAGACTTCCTAATTTACCTGAAAATTTGCATGATCAAATAATTCAAAAGTTTAAAACTTTACCTAAACTATTAAGCGCCTCACCTGAAAAACTTTATGAAGTTGAAGGAATTGGTAGTAGTAGGGCACAACAGTTAAGAGATTATTTTGATACATTGCTTAAAAACATAGGTTTTTCATATATAAATGGACATTAAATAGTTCTGAATATATAGTATTGTTGACATCTATGGCAACAAAAACAAAAAAAACTACTGATAAATATAAACCAGACCAATTTGTAGTGCACCCTCACCATGGTGCCGCAAAAGTTGTTAGAAAAGTTAAT
>PYIJ01069846.1_pt1 | contig 11401 bp, 9 predicted proteins | sample 3578051 | NCBI WGS metagenome assembly PYIJ01 (sample SAMN08408021, study PRJNA431606) | Marine metagenome isolate SA_KN192-05_S13_5m, whole genome shotgun... | biome: marine; feature: oceanic pelagic zone; material: water; isolation source: surface water sample, 0.2-0.8 um fraction ... | reverse complement strand
TACATTCCTACAATTCGGATTATCTGAATGATTGTAAAATGCTCCTAAGGCAGTTCTAATCGCTCCATGTGGAAAGTTTTTATTCAGAATGTGTACAATACCTAGTATGACATCAGCGTCAAAGTCTTTGGTTGCGAACACACCTAGGCCCTGCACATTAGACTCTTTAATTGTGATCCCATCAGGCAAAGGTTTATACACTTTTAATCTCTCCTCATATATTCTTGACCCATACCACTCATAATCAATAATATATAAAGCACGGGCCATCCCCATCCTGCGATGGTTCCTGTCAAATGCAGTGTCATTAACACAATACCAGTGACCCCGGTTGTGTTTAATCCTTTAGATTGTATTACTGGAAGTTTCATTCTTACAGTATATGCGGTATACTGTGATTTGTCAAGTGTTAATCAGCCAAATGTACTTGTTCGTTGTCAACTCTTCTGGACAACACATCTTTTGGTTTTTCTTTGGAAGTTCCTAAAACGGATTCTGCTTCAACAATACGTACAACTGTTTTGACATCGTTGTCATCTTGCATTGTTATCCCTCTGCTCCATCTACCATGTTCAACCAAAATCCAATCACCAATTTCATAATCGTCATCATTCTTATGACCTTTGGCAATTACCCTTCCCCATCTTGGGTGGATACCTCTTGTTTGACCATCATCGGATGAAATAATAATTCCGCCAGCAGTTTTTTGCTCGCCGAATTCCATATCGGTTACAAGGACTCTATTATGGATTGGAGTAAGTGTGCCTTTATAGACTACAGACATTACTGATCTTTTTTAACAAAATTTCCGTCTGCGTCTTCAACCCAATCTTCTTTAGAAGTTTTTTCTGCTGGTGCTTCAGCAACTGGTTCTTCTACAACTGGTTGTTCTACAGGCTGTTCAGTTTTTTCTTTATGAGCAACTGTTCCAGGATGATCTCTATAATAATCTGCTAAAACGTCTTCTCTTTTCTTAACAATTTTACCACCTGGTCCTAATTCATCACCTCTAGCATTTACTTTAGCATTGCCGACTGCTGGAGTTAATTCATTTCTTTTTCTCAAAAGATCCATGTCTACGGTTTTACCCTGCATGGTCTTATAAACTTTTTTGCCTGTTTGTTTTACTGCCATTTTCTATTCTCCTATTATATGTGTATTTATCTAATGAATTCCTTCCAGTCTAGTCGATACTGGATCGAATCAATTTTATGGATGCCTAGTAGATACAATACATAACTTGCTACCGAACTGCCTCTGCCTACACCCCACACAATCTTGTTTTCTTTCATAAATGTTACCAAAAAGTGTAAAAACTTCAGCAGATTCAAATGTCCTAGTTCTTTGAACTTGCTTAATTCTTCAGCCACTCTTTGTTTTGCTTCTGGAGTATCTGGGCATTGAGTATCCAAAAATTTTTCTATGTCAAACTGTTTGTAACTGTTTGGCATGAACCATTCTGATTGTAAAAGATTATCAAAATCATTTAGATCAATATCTAATGGCTCGTAAAATTTTAATTGTTGCCCATCACCTGTTTCTTTTATAGACTGATTAAATTGTTCAGACTCTGCATTTTTTTCTACATATACTTTAAACAGTGTATCCAATTTACCTTTGTATATAAGGTCCATACAATCCTCAATACCATACTTAGGCAAACCTAAAGCGTCAATTTTCATAAGTGTATTATATGTGAATTATATCAAAAAGTCAATGATTAATCTACTTTGATCAAATCGTCGATGTCTGTGCCAGAATTTTTGGATATTTCTTGTTGCTCTTTGTACCAACGCATTTTAAGTTCTTCTGTGTAATCCATAATGAACATATTGATTTGGTTGCGAACTTGTGGATTAGTTGCTCTCAAATATTTGGTACGCAACTCTGTGAGTTTGTTTTCTAATTCTTGAGTTGGAATGTCTTTGTAGTCTTTGCCCAATGGGTGAAACATAAAATATTAACTGAATTGACCAATATATCTGGCAAATACAGTTGCTCCATTATCGTAAGTATAAAATTCAACTACCAAAGGATTTGTTGTACTGTCAACTGTGAATGGTGTTGGGAAACCTGTTGCTGTTTTTATTGTTCCACCATTTGCCGCCCAAGTAACTGTTCTGTCACCACCTGCTTTAACCACTTGAATAACCACACTCTCTAAAGCATTTGAATGGCTACTCCAATCAGCCAATGTCAATGTTACGTTTGCTCCTACAATGATAGTTTGGAAATTACCGTTAGCCAAACTAATATTTTGATTAGTTGATACTGTGCCAGCATCGTGACTTTTTGTAAAGTTTCCTTTGAATAAAGCACCGCTCACTTCATTACCTGAGAAGTTGTTGTTGCTGTTAAGTTTTGCTGAGTTTGTTTCTAATGCTGTGATTTCTACTTTTGCTGTGGCAAAATTTGTTTTGATTAGAGAAAAATTATCTCTAAAACCTTGACTGTTATTATCCTGTCCTGCGACTGGAAATGTTGCGTCTACTGTTTCGTTATTATCTATGTTGCTCATATTTTATGTCCTACTCATATTTATCTTATACATTATAATGATAGTTAGGAAAGACTATGTATTGATCGGCACTGTTGCCCTCTGTTCCTGCTACAATGTATCTGTCAATTTCAAAATTAATATTTTTTATGTCAAATCCACTATTTTTGACTGCTAGAGCAATACTTTGGCTTGTTCCTGGCTTACAATAGCACAATGGAACTGCTGTGGTATAACCTACTGCTGTATTACTGTCTTGTGATGTACGCATCCAAAGAGGTAAAAGACCTCCTTCTGTCACGCCTAGTGCTTTGATATTATCTCTCATATTAGATATATTGCTAATGTATCTCAACTCATCATCACTCATACTTGCTTTTAATAGATCACTGTCAACTTTTATAACAGAATTTTTTGGTCTGAATCTAAAAGGATCACCATTGATTTGTTCTACTGTTCCAACTACCAAATCAGGTCCTGACTGCATATCTATTTTTAATTCTCCATTTGGTATATCCACTAATAATCTACCAGTCCTAGCAAATATTTCTAAACTTGTTCCTACACCTGAAACAGATAGAGATGAATTTGCTTGAGCAAAAATAGTGTAAGCAGAACCTCCAACATTTAATTTTGTTGAATCATCTGTTACTTCTATTTGTGTCTGATTTATTTTAATTGTACTTTGTGGTTTAATCTTTAATGATTTTCGTGTAACACTTTTGCTTGAATCTCTTACGTCTATAACATCAGCATACACTAACTCATAGGCAATGTTATTTGTGCCAGGGTATTTGGCAACTGCTGTTTTTATATCTCCAAAATTAAATTTACATCTTTTGTGATTTTTAGATACTGCTGTCACATAGTTGGCAACAGATTTCTTTTCAATTCCTGAATAAACTAACATTTTCATATTTTTTTGTAGTCCAAAGTTAGAATCATTTGGTCTGTAAATTTTATCTATAGCAAAAATATTTGTGTTACTGATAAAGTCTTTGAAATAACTTCTTTGTGAAGATTTAAGTAAAGGTTGTGCGTATAAGTCTGTGAAAGTTTTAGTAACATTTGTATCAATAGCCAGTGTAAATGTTCTTTCAACAGAACTAAAACCAAATCTATCTTGTGCTCTTACAGTGAATGAATAACTTTCATCCACAGTTGTAGTTCCACCATCCAATGTTAATAAGTTATTATCAAAAGAAGTAATACCTGGCAAACTGTCTTCACTGTATAATCTAACATTGCCAACTATTTCTCCATCTAAAGATAAACTTAATCCTGGTGGTAGTGTGCCATTTGTTAAAAGATATTTCATTTGAGCATCTGCGACACTGCTGGTTGCTTCTAATTTAAGATGACTGGTTAAATTTGCTTTCAATGTGCCTAATGATGACGCTGTTGTCCATGTTATTGTGCTGTCCACTTCTCCTAATACTTTAACTGTGAAAGTTTTAGTTGCTGTAGGCTCAGTGTCTGTGCTGTTTAATAAAAAGTTTTTAGATTCTGGTACATTTTTGAAAGCGGCTATGCTTATATTTTGTTCATTGACAAAACTGTCCACAAGAGGAATATTTAAAACAAGTTTTTCCATTGCTGTGGCATTGGCTATTCCTTGTAGTGCAGGTTCACCTTCTGCTAATAAAGACTGTATGTCTGAAATTTCATATTCACTAGAACCTATTCTCAATGTTCTACCTTTGTATTTGTCTTTGGATATTCTGTTGTAAACAAATATTTCATTGTTTGCTCGTGTTACAGTTGTTTGTATTCCGTTTTTATAATCATTAGGATCGTAAACTGTGCCAGTATAAACTTTTAAATCATTGGCAGTTAAATTTCTGTTCAAAGTTAACAAATCATAATCTTGATCTGTACCATCTACACCTAACACTGTGTATTCTTCACCGTTGATTGTAATTTTTTCTCCAACCAAACTTTCTAAATCATCTAATCCATCTGCTTGTCCCACAGGTAATTTTTGTATTTTTAATTTGTCTCCACCTTGTTGTTGATCTTCATAAGGAGTAATAACCACAGTTACAAGATCACTGCCTATATTGGCTCTGACAGCACTTACAGTGAATTTGTATTCTTTGCTCACAGCAGGTTGGTAAGGAACTCTGCCTGCTATTTCTCCAGTTAAAGCATCTAGTGTCATTCCTGGTGGAATAATTGATTCTGAATTATCGTTATTTGTGTTTTCAAGTATGTAACTGACTTTTCCTGGGACAGTGTTTGGATCATACAGTTCTAAAAATATTGTAACGTAATTGTTGGCTCTTTTAAAACCTAAATCTGCTGGTGTTAACCATTGTGGTGTTCTTAAAAATGTTCCATCAGATGTGAATGTGCCTGTACCCACCTGCATGATTGTGTTGTCTGCTCTTAAGAAATCGTCTCCTACAACAAATATTTTGAATTCTCTACTTATTGTGGAATCTCCGTCAGTAACATTGACTGTAAAATTGTAATAACGATTTAATTTTCGTTGATTTCTATTTTGTACTTGTTGATTGTACAAGTCTGAAAACTCTTGTACATCAAAATAAAAACTTTTGTTGGCAATTGATCCTTGTAATCCAAAATCAAATGGAGCCGATGCGTAGTCGTTTGAATCATAATACCCTGTGCTTGATAAAATGTCTAATGCTAAAATAGGATCCACAACACCTGAAATTTTTCCACTGGCACTTAAAGATAATCCAGGTGGTAATTCACCTCCACCTTCTGGAATATAAAATTCTAATGTTGTATTAGCACTTAAATCAGCATCTTCAGCCTGTAATTGGAAGTCCACAAAAGAACTATCCAAAATGAACAGTTGTGAATCTTGTCCTATTGGAAGTGTGCCTGATGGTGTAATCCATGTAGGTGCATCTGGACCTTCAATATTAACTGTGAAAGTTCTGTCTTGAATTCTAGTATCATGTTTGGCTCTCAAACAAAATTCATATTGTGTGAATCTTGAAACTTGGAATGGTGTTCCTATTAAATTAGAACCTTCTAATCTTAACCCAGGAGGTATTGTGCCTGCTATTGTGGTAATTGTGTCTGCTCCTGAAACTGGTAATGTGATTGTTGTTGGTACTCTTTCTTGATATGTACCTAAATTAAATCCCGTCTGAACTGTCCATAAATCATGCATGATATAGGTATTTATCGAGTTTTAAAATGCTTAGATAGAACCAAAGTCAATACCAGTTGCTGTAGGCGACGCTATTGTGCCCATATTCACTGGATTGAATGATTCAAGCCACTGTAACAAGTTGTTTACAGGGTTTTGTACACCACCAAAGTCAAAACCAACTAGACTGTCTAGGTCATCAATGTCCACACCTTTTACTAAACCATTAAAATTGTTACCTGTAATTGTGCCAACGTTGATCATATTGTTACCATTAGCGTCAAGTGTTGCTGATAGTGTTGGTGAAGTTTCATTTGCTAGTGCTGAATTAATTGTAATGTTTTGTCCTGCTCCTGATGTGGTTGTACCACCTGTACCTGTAACAGTAACTTGACCTTGTGATCCTATTGGTGTTAAAGAACCTACATCAGTTGTGAATAAAATACTTACTATTCCTGAACTTGTGATAGTGATTTGATTGTTGTCAGCACTTAAAACAACATTAGGTCCTGCTTTTAAATTTTTGAAAACTAAATTATCGTTTGATTTTTCAGCAAACACACCTTTTGTTGTACCATCATCCGCTAGTCTGTTTGATGCTGTTGTGTTTTCTGCCTGACGAGCATCTAATTCAGTGAAGTTGTTATTAACCTTTACAAAGGCTTCTCTCAGATCATCACCTGTGCCGTCGTTTGCTAGTGTTCCTATGTTGATTGTGCTAATTGCCATACTAATATTTATCCTATGTTAAAAGGCTTTTGTCCGTGCATCGGAAAGTATGCTACCCTATTTGGACTGCCATGTATAGTTGTATTTGTTGTGTAATCATCAGTGTTGCCTGTATCATTAAGATTAGCAACAGCATTTGATTCAAAATATGTTTTAACCTGTCCAGGTGTCCATTGAGGTTGTGCTTGAAGCAAACAACCAATCATGCCACACATTTGTGGAGCCGCCATTGATGTTCCTGAATATTTGGCTTGTCTATAAGATGAATTAGCAAAGTATGTTGAGCCTTGATTATTTGGTTGAGCACTTATAATATATCTTCCTGCTGTGTAAATGTTTACACCTGGACCTGATTGACTGAATGTAGTTTTCTTATCTAGGTATCCTATTTCAGAGAATACATCACTGTTTTCCAATGCTCCAACCATGAATCCTTCATTTAAATCTCCTGCCGGATTATCCTCAGTTGCATTTGGACCAGACAAAGTGTTTCCACCTTCATTCACTGATGGCGAACCACCTCTGTGATAGTATAGATAATATGTTGACGCACCAACACCGATGGTGATATAGTTGTCGTAATCAACACCACCTGGTATATCCATTTTCATTGAATCATTTCCTGCGGCACAACACACGTGAATTCCATTGTTGATCAATGTTTCTACGTCAGCATCATTAGAAGCAAATTTTCTTGGAAACCCATATGTAGATGAACCTTGAAATTCTCCTATTAATCCTCTGTTTTGTAGTGCGGCATATGTTGTATCTGTGTGAGCAGTGCCTCTGTATCTTCCGCCAGTAATAGGATATCCTGTTCCACCTTCTTGAAATTGCACTTCATTAGGAGTAACGCCTGTATTGATATACCAAACATATCCAAAACTCATATTAACCACTGTGGGTTTGCCTGTATAAGCGGCATCATTCACATCATTCTTTTTGTTGTGCCAACCTATCAATGCGTCTACGGTGTTATCCCAAGATATGTTGTTTCCTGAATTAGCATAAAGAGTAATATTGTAAATGTCTGAATTTTTACACCAACCGAATGTTTTACCAGCCATTGTGCCAATGCAGTGTGTGCCATGACCATTTGTGTCTGTGTAAAAATTAGCAGGTTGTGAAAAACCAACTCCGCTGATTGTTGACCAATCAACTTGTTGTAATCTTGTTGTTCCGTTAGCATCTTCCCATTCTGGATGACCAACTTGAATTCCTGTGTCCACAATAACTTGATCTACATCTGTACCGTCTAAAACATAATCATAAGTTCCACCCGGATCGCCTGTGCCACCAGCAAAAGTGTTTGTTAGATTTGTGTGTCTTAATAGACCCCAATTGTCTTGACTGCCTGATGAAGTTGATGTACGGTTAAAATTTCCGTCTTGAAAAGCAAAAGGTTTTATATCAGGTATTTCATCTACTGCTTGTACTGATATTATTCTTGAATCATTTCTTAATTTCATTGCTTCGCTTAAAGAAAGATTGTAATGTGTATTTCTTGGATTGATTGGTCTTTCTTTAACAACGTCACACTGTCTATCAGGAATAATATTTGAATCTACTGCGTCATTGGTAGATGTGTCATTGATCAGTTCATCGTGAACTATACGCCAATCTACATCTTTTTTTACTGTGACTATGTATTCTCTAATTTGATTTAAATCTGTTGCTATCATTAATCATTACGAGACAATGGATCTATCACTGACTCTTCTCCAATTTGAACCATCGTAGAATGCCGGTATAGCGCCGCCTGTTTCGTCAGTACAATACACCATACTTCCAGCGGATGCCACGAAAGTGTTTAATTGTGATACTGTTTTAGATAGTAATCTAAATGGCACATCTGATTTAACTTCTCCTGCTCCACTTGCCGCGTCCAAAGTGATTGTTGTAGGTGAAGTGATTGAATAAGTTCCAACTAAACTGCTTGGAGGAGCGATACTACTTGCTTCAATGTTTGTTACTGATAAAGTATCTGTACCACTATTATATGTAAATGCTGAATCTCCACCAAATGATCCACTGTTGTTGAATTGAACTTGGGTGTCTGCTCCGCCTGGAGTTCCACCACCACCACCACCGCCACCGCCTGTGTAACTGATAGTGATTAATCCGTTGTTAATAGTTGTTGATATATCTGTACCACCTTGGAAAGTAAGTTCATCAACTGCCGAAGCCGCCATGTATGGAGTGCCTGAATCAGCATTAATAGTTTCAAATAAATTTTGATTTGAGGCTGGATTTGTGTTTGTAATTGTTAATATGTTTCCAGCAATTGCCGTTTGGATTCCAGATAAAGGATCACCATTGATTGTAAATGTATCAGTGGCACTTGATGCTGTGGAACTGCCTGTTTCAGCATCTATAGTTGAGAATAAATTTTGTGTTGAACCTGAAGAATTAATTGTTACAGATTTTCCTGTATTGTCTGTGGTAAGTGTTGTGTTTGTACCTGCCACAAAAGTTAATACACCATTCGTTGAAGCAGTTGTAACATCTGTCTGTCCTGAAACTCTCACAGTGTTGAAAATATTTTGATCAACATTTGGTGATGTGTTTGTTACTGTGACAGATTTGCTTGTATTATTCATTCCAAATGATAAACCACCGCCACTTACAAAATTCAATGTTGTTGAATCACTGTTTGCTTGAATTGTTGTGTCGTCATCTGGCGACGCCACTGAACTGAATAAATTTTGATCAACATTTGGTGAACTGTTTGTGATTGTTACTTGGTCACCTGCCGCATCACCTGTTATTGTTATGCCTGTACCTGCTGTAAATGACAGTGTATCTGTTGTTGTGTCTGCGGAAATTGTTACGCCACCTGCTAATACATTCTGGAAAAGATTTTGATCTACGTTTGGATTGCTGTTAGTGATTGTGATTAAATCATTTGTAGCAGTCATAGAGATACCATTTCCTGTTTGGAAATTTAAGGTATCAACATTTGAATTTGCTGTTGTAGAACCACCTGATGGTGTTATAGCAAAAGTTTTGTAAGCAAAGTTATCTGATGTGTTGAAATTATTGTTGCTACCTGTGTAAGCAATTTGTAATTCGCCAGCAACAACATTGGTTGAAATGTCAGTGCCGCCAATTATTTTTAAAGTATCTGTAACAGAAGATGCTGTGATTAACGCATCTGAATCATCTGCTACTTTATAAAATATGTTTTGGTCAACATTAGGAGAATCATTAGTGATTGTTACTTGATCAACTGCTCCACCTGGACCTGAACCTGTGCCTGTGGCACTAACAGTAATTCCTGTACCGCCACCTATGTACAATACATCATTTGGATCATCTGCTATCAATTCTACATTGTTGCCTGGAGTACCTATAGCAACTATTTCAAAATTGTTTGCTTCACCACCAACGTTACCTGTGTAATTAATTTCTAATGTGCTACCTACTATATTAGTAGAAATTGATGAACCACCCACAATGTTAAAAGTGTCTGTGGCTGTTGCGGCTGTTTTACTGCCTGAGTCAGAACCAAGAGTTTGGAAAATATTTTGCTCTGTGATACTGCTGTCAATTTGAATTGTGTCATTGCTGGCATTAGGTGTAATCACTATGCCTTGTCCTGCAACTAAAGTTAATGTATCACTTGTAGAATCTGCTACCACATCAGTAACACCAACTTTTATAGTACCAAAAGCATTTGCCAATGTTTGTGTGTTGTTAATTGTAAGTGAATTTTCATCTGTTCGTGTTACAGAAATATTTGTTCCTGGTTGAATTTTTACATCATCTGTAGCACCTGCTGAACTTTGCAGTCTAATTACAATGTCACTGTCTCCATCTTGAGCACTTGAAATGCCGTAGGTTGTATCAGTGTCCGTGCTTGTGAATGTTAATGAATTTGAATCTCTTGTAATACCTACATTTGTGCCAGCAACCAAAGTGATATCTTGTATCGCATCTGTGCTGTCTCTTAATCTAATTTTTTTACTGTTTACATCATCACCATCTGCACCTGTTAATGTGTAAGTGGTATTTCCATCTGCTACTCCACCGCCACCACCTGTGTGACTTATAGTTAAAACATCTGTGCCGTTTTCTTCTGTGAGTGCTGTTGTTACGTCACCTGAACCTTGAATTTTTAATGTGTTGCCTGGCAATATTGTTCTTGCCACAGAATCATCTGCTGTGATGATTAATCCACCACCACCTTGAATGGTAACATTTCCACCTCCACCACCTTGTCCTAATAAACTTTGTGTGTCTGTTAATTCAGATATGTCTGCTGGTATTGTGGGTGCCCCTTGTAGTTCACTGTATTGAAGTGTGAACGGTTGACTGTTGATAGTGATGCTTTGAGTTTGAATCGCATTTACACCAACTAGATTAGAATTTGTAAGATCAAGATTATCATTGATCGGTAATTCTTTTATCTTATTGCCGTCTGCTGTGTCTACTACTAGTGGTATTCTGTTTGCCATTTTTGCCCTTTGTTTTTATATTTATCCGGTTGGTGCTGTGTTCTTATATGGGTGACTTACAGGTAAACTACTTGTTAATCCCCATTTGTGTGCTATATAACCTTCTGCTTTTTCTATATACATTTTATTGCCACTGCCTATCCCAGGTTGTCCATCTGACACCATAAATTCAAACAGTTTACCGCCGTATGATTGACTGCCTCTGTTTCTGAATATGTTCATTCCTGCTGTGGTTTTCAAATTGTTGTCGTAATCTGTTTCGGGTGTGAAGGCATTTGAACCGTTTATCCTTACCCCAATTTCACCGTGCGACTTGTCAAAGTAACATAATATCATAAATTTAGTATTTTCTGCGATAGGACTGCCACTTGTGAATGCTATCAAGTTACCTGCGTTACTGCTGATCCTATTAGAACTCAGACCATCAAGATCCAACTCACCATTAAAATCGTTAATGTTACTGGCACTGATGGCATAGTCTCTGGCTGGTGATTCTGTGGTATCAAAACTCCATATTGAATCCTTGCTGTTGTTCGGCTCTTGTATGGTGCCTGCGAATATGGCCCAATGGTTACCACTGTCTGCAATCTG
>PYIJ01201193.1_pt1 | contig 11404 bp, 9 predicted proteins | sample 3578051 | NCBI WGS metagenome assembly PYIJ01 (sample SAMN08408021, study PRJNA431606) | Marine metagenome isolate SA_KN192-05_S13_5m, whole genome shotgun... | biome: marine; feature: oceanic pelagic zone; material: water; isolation source: surface water sample, 0.2-0.8 um fraction ... | reverse complement strand
CTGCCAACCCTGATTCGGTAAGCATTCGGTTAGCTAGGGAAATGTAGCTGTGCTGGCCAAGGGCAACTGCAACAAAAAAAGTCTTGGTATCTGCATAATCCAGTAGCCGCGCCAAATGCGCGAACCCCTCATCATCAAGTGGCGCAGCCCCTGCGCCAGTCACAACATTTTGCAAAATACGCTTACCGCGTCGAGCGCTCTTCATTTGGCTATCACTGCGGAAAAAGGCAGCGACATTCGCCTTAGCACGGTGTGTGCGCATGAAGCCAAGGCGCGGCTCTAGCCACGCCCGATGTGGACGCGCAGGACCACCCGATACGATTTCTACCTGCTCACCGGTTTTTAAAGGTCTGCGTGTGGGAGCCAGTTCGCCATCGATATAGCCCCCTGTGCAGGTATGGCCTAGTTCCGTATGAATGCGATAGGCGAAGTCCAGCACCGTCGCCCCCGCAGCCAAATCCAGCACGTGCCCTCTGGGGGTCGATACGTAAATTCGGTCTTCTGCCACGCGCTGGGCCAGTAGGTCGGGCAGACTTTCAATACCATCTAGCGTTTCGTGCCAATCGATGACTTGGCGTAGCCAACCCATTTTTTCCGCGTAGCCACTCGCATCCGGCTCGTCGGTGCCCTCTTTATAGGCCCAGTGCGCGCAGACACCCAACTCCGCGTTTTCGTGCATTTCGCGGGTGCGGATTTGCACCTCCAGTGAACGCCCATCATCAAAGGTTATCGCGGTATGAATGCTCTGGTAACCGTTCTCTTTGGGCGCAGCAATGTAGTCATCGAACTCGCTGGGTACGTGAGACCAAGTGCTGTGAATAATGCCCAGGGATGCGTAACAACTGGCGAGATCATTGACGACAATCCTCACCGCCCTGACGTCGTGGACATCATCCAGGGCAATGCCCTTAGACTGCATTTTGCGCCAGATGCTGAAAATGTTTTTCGCCCGGCCCTTGACCCTTGCCGTAATGCCAGCCTTGGCGAGTTGCCCCTGTATCACCTCCACCAATTCGGCAATTTGCTCTTCGCGCTCCTGTCGACGACGCTTAAGCTGTTTCGCGATGCCCAGGTAAATATCCTCACGCAAGTAGCGCAAGGATAGGTCTTCGAGTTCCCACTTCAGCTGCCACATGCCCATGCGATTGGCCAAGGGCGCAAAAATACTTGCCGCTTCCCGCGCGATACGCTGCTGCCTCGCCTCGTCATAGTCCTTGGCATAGCGCAGCGCCTGTACTCGCTCCGCCAGTTTGATTACCGCAACCCGAAAATCCTGAATCAGCGAGACCATCATGCGTTTGATGTTCTCTACCTGTCGGTTATCTTCACCACCCAGCACGGGCGTATCGGATACCTCTAACAGGCTCGAAGTGGCGAGTGTTGCAACGCTGACGCAGAGCCTTGTCGCCTGATCCCCAACACGCCGCTCTAGGCCATCCTCATCAAACAAACTTCTACGCAAACCGGGATAGGTCATTGCTGCCAACACAGCAGCCTGATCGAGACGCAGCTCGGCGACCATTTCGGCGAGCTCAAGGCTCTGCAGCAGCAGGCTATCGCCAAAGCCTGATAGCCAAGCGGCAGCCTCTTCTAAGGGTTCGTGCTGCAGACGTGCATGCCCTTGAACCAAGCGCTGACTCCATTGAGCAATATCTATGTTGCCATCCGGCAGTTTTGGGACCGCGGAGCTAACGCTTACCATCTAAGAATATCCTGCTGCTACGCTGCGATTTGACATAAGACCATGGATGCGAATTTCAGTTCGATGGAAGGATGAGGCATATAACCTAACGCGAAAAATAGCCCACTGTCTCGACATGCGCTGTGCCGGGGAACATATCGTACACACCCACTTGCTGTAGTGCATAGCCTGCAGCCGCCAAAACCTTAGCGTCTTCGGCAAAGGTTGTGGGATTACAGGAGACATATACGACTTTTTGCAGAGATTGGATGCTCACCCACGATTCCAAATTTGGCCCAGCGCCACTTCGCGGAGGATCCAATATCATTGCCTTGGGCAAGGCCTCAAGTGGGGCGTGGATAGCAAGGCCCGTGCCCGCATCACCGTAAAGATCTGCAGCATAAAATTGGCTCTTGTCTGCTAATGCGTTTCCTTGCGCATTGGCTTTTGCTCTTGCCACAGCCTCGTCGCTGACTTCTATACCCACCGCTTGCGCCCCTGCTCTGGCTAACGGCAGCGTGAAGTTACCGATGCCACAGAACATATCGAGTACCGACTGCCCTCTAATGGTCCCCAAATAACCCATTACCGTGCGCACCAGTTCCCGATTCATTGGCGCGTTTACCTGGGTGAAGTGATGCGGAAAAAAGCCAAGGGTTACGCCATATTCGGGTATCTGGTAATGCAGTAGCTGCATATCCGAATCGGTCTCGCTGATCCCTCGAAGCGTGTCATAACCTTTGCTCTGGGAAAGCACCTGCACCGCCCAGCGTCTCTCAAAGTGCCGCCAGACCTGCATATCTTCAGCGGTGAGCGGCTGTAGGTGACGTACGATCACGGCGCAGCGGTCATCTCCTTGAGCGAGTTCAATTTGCGGTATGGTGCGCGGGTCGGATAGCTCGCCGACCGCCTGCTTGAGGGGTGAAATCAGCCGCGACAGCTCCGGCGTCAATGTCAGGCATGCGTCTAGACGCGCAACACGATTGCTAAAAGACTCGCGAAAACCCACCAACACTTGATTACCTACCACACGCACGCCGAGCCTTGCTTTGCGTCGATAGCCAAGACGCAGCAAAGATACCGGTGTGCGCCAGCTAAGCGGCTCGATCTGCTGCAGTTTGAGCTGCTCGGAGAGTTGCTGTTGCTTATGCGCCAGCTGGGCATTTGGCGACATATGATGGGTTGCGCAACCGCCACAGCGAGGAAAATAGGTACAAGGCGACGACACCCGGTCAGCGCTCAATTTATCGATTGGGTGGCCGTCGGCAAACCGCTGGCCTCCCCGGCGCTTTAAGATTCTCGCCTTGGCAACTTCGCCAGGAAGCGCGTTACGCACCCATACCGGGCGCTCATTGTGTTCGCCACCGCCCAACCCCTGATCTGACAGCCGAGAAATGCTTAGTTCGATTTCTGTGGGTTGTTTTGACACTGCCTTCCTTAGCGACCGGTTAATGACGCTGAAACATTTTTCGACTGGTCAGCGGTTTGTCCCCGAGCAGCGGTTCAATCGCTGCCCGCATCAGCCCCTTCGCTGCATCCAATGTTGCCGAATCGCTAAAATCTCTGCTCGCAATAGCCAGCAAGGATTGCCCGCTAACGACTCGCACCGATCCATCGCCACCGCTGACCCGACGAAATCCGACCTGCGGCTCGAAACGATATAAGGCACTGGCATTTAGAGGTTCACCAGCGGCGGAAAAATCAATGCCATAGCCTAGTTGATCAAGTAGCTCTAGCTCAAAAAGTCGCAGCGCCGGCTGCAGCGCATCCCCCTCCTCCAGCGCTTCAAGTACCTGCATCGCGGCTTGGAACAACTGCGGCTCTTGCTGGCGTTCCCGCAACACGCGTGTCAGCAGCTCCAAAACATAGAAGCCCGCGTAAAGGGCCTCGCCCTGTAAGGCAATGAAATGATGGCTTTCGAATTTCTGAATGGTCACCAGTTCGCTGCGCCCGACCCAACTCACTGTTCCGACGCTAAACGGTTGCACATTAAGCTGGCCCTGCTTCTTACTGCGGTAACCTCGAAGCACACCTGCCAACCGCCCCTGTCCTTGAGTGAACAGTTGAACAATCGCACTGGTCTCGCGATAGGGCCTGACATGCAGTATCAACGCCGGTTCGATTTGGGCAGCAGGCATGGCGGAATTCAGTCGTAACCTAGGTTACGCATGTGCATGGCGTTATTGGTCCAGCCCTTTCGCACCTTAACCCACAAGTGCAACATCACCTGATGATCAAGCATCAGTTCAATATCTTTTCTCGCTTCTTGGCCAATTAGCTTTAACCGCGATCCCTGTTTGCCGATGACGATACGTTTCTGCCCATCACGCTCAACGACGATATCCGCGTGAATGTCGATGACCTTGTCGCCCTGCTTAAAATGCTCGATCACCACGGTGGCCGAGTGGGGGATTTCATCACCGAGCTGGCGCATCAGTTTTTCGCGCACAATTTCCGCCACCAGGAAACGCTCAGGCTGGTCTGTTACCTCATCGTCTGCAAAAAAGTGTGTTCCCTGCGGCAGGCGTGCAAATACGTTTTCTCGAAAACGCTCGATACCATCTTCTTTCAAGGCGCTTAAAGGCACGATTTCATCAAACAAGGAGCGCTCACCGAGGGCCTGCATTTGCGGCAACAGCTGCGCTTTGTCCTTGATCAGATCAACCTTTGAAAGCACGGCAAATTTCGGCGCCTGATGCGCCGCTACAAGCTTCAGCACATGCTCGTCCGCTGGTGTGGTTTTACCGCCCTCGATCAGCACAACCAGCAGGTCAACATCAGACAGCGCTGAGGTTGCATTACTCACCATGTAGCGATTCAACTCGCGCTCTGTTTGCTGATGAATACCCGGGGTATCCACATAGATCGCCTGATTGCCCTGCTGCGTGTCAACACCAATCAAGTTGCGTCGGGTGGTTTGCGGCTTGCGTGAGGTGATACTGATTTTTTGCCCTAGCACATGATTGAGTAGCGTCGACTTACCCACGTTCGGACGACCAACCAAAGCCACATAGCCACAGCGAGTTACTTCAGCCATGGTCACTACCGCCCTTCGTCAGAGTCGTCAGCCAATACAGGATCAGCCTCTGTCTGAATTGGTGCCTGATGCTGAACCGCCGCGGAGTTGTTGAGCGTCGCTTTATCATCGTTGCTGGCGTGCTTTTTCGTATGGCTCTTGGTTTTCTTTTTTGACTTTTTTTCCTTTTGCGAGTGGAAGGCGTGCTGCTGCGCCAGCGCCAATATCAGCACCTCGTGGGCTGCTGCTTTTTCTGCTGCACGACGCGAAGAGTCCGCGGCGACTGCCTGTAAGGCCAAACTCGGCACCTCGCACTTAACCGTATATTGGCGCTGGTGATCGGCGCCGCTGACCTGCTCAACCGTATACGTCGGCAAGTCGAGACCATTACCCTGCAGCAGCTCTTGCAGCCGCGTTTTGGGGTCTTTCAAACTCTCTGCATCGAGACCCTCAGTAAGATCAGCGAAAAGTTTTTGCACCAATCGTTGGGCTTGCTCGATACCTCCATCTTCATGCACGGCACCAATAACCGCCTCGAGAGCATCGGCCAAAATCGATGCCCGTTGGCGGCCACCAGATCGCAGCTCGCCAGAGCCTAGCTGCAGGTATTCGGGTAAATCGATCCTTATGGCGACCTGCGCAAGCGTCTTGCCTCGCACGAGCTGCGCCCGCATCAACGACAATGCATCCTCTTGAACCCGCGGATAGTTTCGGAAAAGCATGCTGCCGACGAGGTAGCCGAGCACGGCATCGCCGACGAATTCAAGCCGCTCGTTATTCGTTTTCGAATGGCTTTTGTGCGTCAAAGCCTGTTGTAACAAACCGAGGTCGCTGAATTGATAGCCAATACTGCGCTGCAATGCTGCAAGGTTGTCGGCGCTACCCGTAGACGAATTCATGGGCTACTCGTGGGACCCTTGCTCTAGCCAGCGGTTGCGGTCAAAAGAAGGCCAATGCCATCCCGGCTCTTTGTGCGCCCAAATGGCGATAGCCTTACCAACAACGTTGTCGTGAGACGCCAGACCCCAAGCACGCGAATCGGCTGAGTGATCTCGATTATCGCCCATGACCAAGTACTCGCCGGGACCAATGTTCCAGGTTTGCGCACGTTCAGGTCTCCGCGTGCGGTGCATGAGATGATTAACGTCGTCGATTGTTTCAATGTATTCCCGCGCAGGCATGCCAAACTGCGAATCGGTAAATTCCCGCACAAAGGTATATTTCAGCCGTTCACCATTGATCGTTAAGGTCTTATTTTCGTAGCGCACGGTATCGCCAGGAATACCGATAACTCGCTTTATAAAATAACGCGGGTCATGAGGTGGAATAAAAACCATCACATCCCCTCTGGCAGGTGGCACGCCCTCAGTAAGCTTCAGGTCAAAGACCGGCATCTTCAAGCCGTAGGCAAATTTATCGACCAAGATGAAGTCCCCCACTTCGAGGGTGGGCACCATGGATTCAGAGGGAATCTGATAGGGCTCGGCGACAAAACTCCGCAGCAGGAATACGGCCAAGAAGATTGGGAAGAACGAACGTGCATATTCAACCAACACTGGCTCGCTGACTGCAGCATCGGCCGCGGCGTCGACCTGAGCTTTGACTTGGGCCTCGGCGAGCCTTTTAGGTTTGAAGAACCAACTGTCTGCCGCCCAGATAGCGCCGGATATTACCGACGCCCAGAAGAGGTAGTAGGGAAGATCAATATCCATAACGTTCCAGTGCGCCTAGCGCTCGACTTTCAGCGCCGCTAAGAAGGCCTCTTGAGGTATCTCTACCTGACCGAGTTGCTTCATGCGCTTTTTGCCCTCTTTCTGCTTTTCAAGCAGCTTTTTCTTCCGCGTGATGTCACCACCATAACACTTCGCTGTGACGTTCTTGCGCAGCGCCTTAACGGTTTGGCGGGCCACAATCTGACCGCCGATGGCAGCCTGCACCGCCACGTCAAACATCTGCCGCGGTATCAATTCCTTCATTTTTTCAGCCAAGGCCCGACCTCGATGCTGGGCCTGATCGCGATGCACAATACTCGCCAGCGCATCCACTTTGTCGCCGTTAATCAGTATGTCGAGCTTGACCAGCTTGGCGCTTTCGAAGCGCGCAAAACTGTAATCTAGTGAGGCAAATCCGCGGCTGACGGACTTTAGCCGGTCAAAGAAATCCATAACAACTTCGTTCATCGGCATTTCCCAGTGCATGGAGACCTGTCCCTGAGAAAAGTGCATGTTCTTTTGTACGCCGCGGCGTTCCACACACAGCGACATGACATTACCGACGTAGTCTTGAGGGACGAGAATGTTGACCTCAGCAATGGGTTCACGCATCTCCTTAAAATTGTTCGGCAACCGAGATGGATTATCTACCTGCATGACTGATCCATCGTTCTGCTCGACTTCATACACCACCGTCGGCGCCGAGGTAATCAGATCAAGATCGTACTCACGCTCCAGCCGTTCTTGCACAATTTCCATGTGCAGCATGCCGAGGAAACCACAGCGAAAGCCAAAGCCGAGCGCATCTGATGATTCGGGTTCATAGAACAAGGAGGCGTCGTTCAGCACCAGTTTTTCTAGCGCTTCGCGAAAAGTCTCGAAATCTTCTGATTGCACGGGGAAAAGTCCTGCATAAACTTGCGGCTTGACGCGAGCAAAGCCCGGCAGCTGTACAACATCGGGGGTTTTCGCGCTGACCAAAGTATCGCCCACCGGTGCGCCGGTTATCTCCTTGATTCCGGCTACCACATAGCCCACCTCGCCTGCGCCCAGACTTTTGTCCGGCTCGCGCTTCGGTGTAAAGCGCCCAAGCTGATCGATGGTATGCACTTTCTTGGTGGACTTAACGATAATCTTATCGCCCTTGTTGAGGCGCCCCTGCACCACCCTAACCAGCGAAACGATGCCCAAGTAGTTGTCAAACCAGGAATCGATGATCAGCGCCTGTAGGTCTCCATCGTCACTGCCTTCTGGCGGTGGAATGGTATCGACAAGATGGCCCAACAGTTCGTCAACGCCTTGGCCAGTTTTCGCGCTACAGGAAGTAATTTCGCTGACATCTAAACCAATGATGTCTTCGATCTCTCCAGCCACGCGCTCTGGCTCCGCTTGGGGCAAATCAATCTTGTTCAGCACAGGCAGCACTTCTAACCCCTGCTCTATCGCCGTATAGCAGTTAGCCACGCTCTGGGCTTCAACACCCTGGGCCGCATCTACGACGAGCAGTGCGCCTTCACAGGCAGCGAGGGAGCGGGATACCTCGTAACTGAAGTCCACATGCCCGGGAGTGTCAATAAAGTTAAGCTGGTAAGACGCACCGTCGGTGTGCAGGTACTGCAGCGTGACGCACTGCGCCTTGATGGTGATACCGCGCTCTCGCTCGAGGTCCATAGAGTCGAGCACCTGAGCTTCCATCTCTCGATCAGACAACCCACCACAGCGCTGTATAAAGCGGTCGGCCAGCGTAGATTTACCGTGGTCGATATGGGCAATGATTGAGAAATTACGAATGTGCTGGTTGTCTACCACGCGGCGACTGCTCCTTTTTCAAGCGCGGAGTTTAGCCCATACCGGGGGGCCTATGTAGCAAAGGTCGTGGAGCTTTTGCCCGGGTCTGTAGCAACACTGGCCCGGGCAAGGTTTTGGCGAGGAATTGCGCGCTTATTCGTCTTCTGGCAGGCGCAGTGTCAGGTAGCTGCGGCGCACGCTATTGCCCTGCGCGCGCAGCACCAGAACCGGCACAACATCGCCCGATTCTGCTGCGGCTGCCACTTCTTTCAGGGCTTCAGCATTGGCGATAACCTTACCCTTCATGCGCAGCACGACATCACCCACGCGCATGCCAGCATCCTCAGCAATACCAGAGACAGCGACCACTTCGGCGCCGGCATCAACGCCAAGTTCTTCTAGGCGGTTGGCCGCGAGGTCTCGCACGGTAATGCCCAGCACCGACTGTTCAGCAGGTCGAGCGCCATTGCCTCGCGAAGCATTCAGCGGATTTTCCGGCAACTCGCCAAGCACAACCTTGAGCTTGACCTCCTTACCCCTGCGCACCACGATTACCTCGGATTCTTCACCCACCGGCGTACGACCAACCCAGTGCGGTAGCTCCCCGGCGCGGCTTATCGCTTCGCCGTTGAAGCGAATGATGATGTCATCGTCCTCAATGCCGCCAGCTTGCGCTGGACTGCCTTCCATCACGCGGGAGATCAGCGCGCCCCGTGGGCGATCTAGACCAAAGGCTTCAGCCAGATCCTTAGTGAGTTCCAAGATCTCGACACCCAGCCAACCGCGAGCCACGCGGCCATTTTCCTTCAACTGCTCCACCACACCCATGGCGATATCGATAGGAATGGCAAAACTCACGCCCATGAATCCCCCTGAGTTGGAGTAGATTTGGGCGTTAATGCCAATAACTTCACCGTCGAGGTTAAACAGCGGTCCGCCCGAATTACCGGGATTAATCGCAACATCGGTTTGAATAAAGGGCACATAGTCGCCGGTTTGTCGCGACGTGAGGCTGCGACCCTTGGCACTGACGATACCAGCGGTCACGGAATAGTCGAAACCGAAGGGTGAACCAATGGCCAGTACCCACTGGCCGACTTCTACATCATCAAAATCGCCCATCTTCAAGACGGGCAGTTTTGAATCTGCGTCGATTTTGAGCAAGGCCAAATCCGAGCGCTGGTCACTGCCAATTAACTCGGCGCTATATTCCGAACGGTCGCTCATGCGCACGATAATCTCGGCAGCGCCGTCCACCACATGATGGTTGGTCAATATGTAACCGTCTTCCTCAATAATGAAGCCGCTACCGAGGCTGCGCCGGGGAGGCGATGGACGTTCATTGTTAGGCGTGCCAGGAGCACCACGACCATTAGGCGGGCCAAAAAAACGGTAAAACTCCTCCATCCGAGGATCTCTGGGCCTGTTGGAGTTCCGGTTACTTGGCGTCTCGCCAACGGTACTGATGTTTACCACTGCCGCCTCATTGTTCTTAACCAGAGCGGTGAAGTCAGGTAGATCCGCGCGCGCAAGCGTAGCGAAGCTCAAGCAACAGAAAAAAGTCGCGCATAAAGCCAGCAGCAGTGACCAACGAGATTGACGGACGCCTTCCCACTGACGCGCAGTGGTTGAGACGGTGAAATTGGCTTTACCCATGGGGCGCTCCTTTTGTGCTTGGTTTAGCCATGGTTTGGTTTAGCCATGGTTTGTTGTGTTATGGCACAACGCCTACCCAACTGCTCTATACGCTTTCCGGTGCGTAAATGGTGGGTTCCACTCCCGTTGCTTTCAATGCGAGGTCTACTTCGGGCAGCGTTTTTCTCGCAACGTGGCTGGCGAAAACAAAAGCTACTGTCATCCCGACCAGCAGCATTGCGGGCAACTGCGATTGATCCGCAAAACTCTGGGCTGCCCAGACAAGCGATCCAAGCAGTAATAAGGGCAGTCCGAAGAGGCAAAACGCGAGACGATTTAGCAGGTTCGACGACAACGCAACCTCCCCAGTGTGAGCGCCGGATGGTGGCGCAGCCAATGCATGACAGGGCGCAGGACAGCTTGCGCATGCAGGATCGGCGGAATAGAGCTCGAATTTTTTTTGGTCTGCGACCCAAAGCACGGGTCGGCGAAGCTTGGTCATATAAAAAATGTCTTGGCTATACAATCGGCAGCTAAGCGCCAATTGCTTCAGTAACATCAGTTCGTGTGGCGGTGGATAGTAAACCAATAAACCGATCTCAAAGCGCTTGGTAACACTCTTTTACAAAAAAGCACAAACACTTACTCAAGCGCGCTCAAGCACCTAGACACTTAACCCATGGCGCGCGCTCACCCAGAGCGCGCCTGAAAACGTCGCGACCAGCAGCATCGAAGACTTTCATGAAGTCGACAGTACCGCCGAGCTTGAGAGAGATCTCGAAGTAGCCGGAACCGCAGTACGGAGGAACGTAGAATCCGACAATACATGTCAGCGGGTACTCTTTTTGGAAGAACAAACCATTGGCAACCAAGGAAGATGATGTGAGCCGTAAACGTATTGGGTGTTTGAAAAAGTACCAGCAGGCATCAACAACGCTTGCTGTCAAAACCAGGAAGATCGTAACTAAGAACGAGTTTTCTATGACAGCACCACTACCAGCGCCAAAGCCGACAAAGGGCATCGCAAACAAGAATGGGACGGGGCAAAATCTTCGCGCGATTAAACCCCACTTTTTGCTGGAAAGGTCGTACTCAACGTCTGCACCCTGCGCATAGTCGCGCATTTCCTCAGCGTACCTCGGCAGATCGCCGTCAAGATCAAACCAGTCTACCGAGTGTGACGTCCACGTATGGGCGAACTCATTGGCATCAAGGGTTGTATCGAGTGAACCCAGCCGCAGAATCACATGCTTCTTACCTTCGCGCTGTGCATAAACCTGAGTGCCGCAGTTGTTGCAAAAATGGCGATGTTTGCCGCGAGAGGATTCAAAGCTACCTAAGTGCTCAGCACCGGTTAGTTTGAAATCTGCAGTGGGCACCCATGCAACGCTAGAAAACGCCGAGCCATGGGCTTTGCGACACGTGGTGCAGTGGCAATGGATAATGCCGCTTACTGGGGTGGAAAACTCGTAGGTCACGTTACCGCATAGGCAACTACCGGTAGTCATACGTTATCTAACGCAGGCCGACACAATTGCGGTCATCTCGAATACGAATTGCGCAGGTTGCTCT
>PYIJ01071488.1_pt1 | contig 11404 bp, 10 predicted proteins | sample 3578051 | NCBI WGS metagenome assembly PYIJ01 (sample SAMN08408021, study PRJNA431606) | Marine metagenome isolate SA_KN192-05_S13_5m, whole genome shotgun... | biome: marine; feature: oceanic pelagic zone; material: water; isolation source: surface water sample, 0.2-0.8 um fraction ... | reverse complement strand
CCCCTTGGGTATCTGAATGCAATTGGTCCAGAATTGTGATTTGCAGATGTTTTTACCATTCGAGCTAACTCTAGTTCATCTGATGGTGCCATTACAGTAAAGTTTGGGATTGCTGATAAATACATTATATCAAATGAACCAGCATGGGTTGCACCATCATCCCCAACTAATCCAGCCCTATCAATCGCAAACCTAACAGGAAGATTTTGAATTCCAACGTCGTGTATTACTTGATCATAAGCCCTTTGAAGAAAGGTCGAATAAATTGCACAAAATGGCTTAAACTCATCTACCGCAAGTCCGGCAGCAAAAGTCACAGCGTGCTGTTCTGCTATACCAACATCAAAATATCTCTCTGGGTATTGTTTCTGAAAAGCATCTAGTCCTGTCCCAGATGGCATTGCAGCGGTTATAGCAATAATTTTCTCATCACTTTTTGCTTCTTCGATTAATTGATCAGAGAATACCTTTGTATATGCTGGTAGGTTCGTACTTTTTGGCTCTTGCTTTCCTGTATTTATATTAAACTTTGATACTCCATGAAATTTATCTTCTGATGTCTCCGCAGGCGCATAGCCCTTACCCTTTTTTGTAACGACATGAATTAAAGTTGGTCCATCATTATTTGATTTAACATTTTTCAATATTGGTAATAAATGATTGAAATTATGACCATCAATGGGACCGACATAATAAAAACCCATTTCTTCAAATAATGTTCCGCCTGTAAAAAAACCTCTCCCATACTCTTCAAAACGAACCAAACCACGACGAACTGGTGGTGGTAAATATCTCATGATTTTTTTTACAAAATTACGAAAGCCGCGATAAATACCTCCTGATATTAGCTTGGCTAGATATGCACTCATGGCACCTACAGGTGGCGCAATAGACATATCATTATCATTTAATATAACAATGAGCTTATTCTTCATAACACCAGCATTATTCATTGCCTCGTAAGCCATTCCAGCACTCATTGCTCCATCACCAATTACTGAAATGATATTATAATCTTTTTTTCCAATATCCCTCGCGACACTCATACCCAGACCTGATGATATCGAAGTAGACGAGTGCGCTGCGCCAAATGGGTCGTAAATACTCTCAGATCTTTTCGTAAATCCGGATATACCCCCACCCTTTCTGAGTGTCTTCATAAGTTTTCGTCGTCCGGTTAAAATTTTGTGAGGATATGATTGATGCCCCACATCCCATATAATGCGGTCATCTGGGGTTTCAAAAATATAATGTAATGCGATTGTAAGTTCGATAACCCCAAGCCCAGCTCCGAGATGGCCACCAGTCTTTGACACAATATTTATTAACTCTTCGCGAAGTTCTCTAGCTAAAAGAGGAAGATCGTTTTCTTTCAAATTTCTTAAATCAGAAGGAACATTTATTTCATCTAAAAGAGCGTAGGATGCCATTAAATGCCACTTTCATCAGAATTATCTATCTTTTGCTCAGCAATAATATTTCCTGCACCATCAATCTTTATAGCATTTATTCTTGTTTCCGCATCATCTAGTAATTTTTTACAATGCTTTGCGAGCTCTGAACCTAATTCGAATTTATCTACAGACTCTGATAGCTTTACTTCGCCACTCTCAAGACCATGAATTATTTCGGTTAACTGGTCCATAGCCTCCTCAAAATCTAAATCTTTTATCATATGGTGGTCTATTTTTTTACTCATGATCTCCAAAATACCTTTGATAATATTGCTGAATGACTTTGACTTAATAGTATGAAATTATATATAAATATTTTGTTTGAGTTAATAAAAAAATGAAAAAAACCATTTATATACCCAGCAACAAAAATATTGAGAAAGCTGCAAAAATATTAGAGAAAAACGGCCTAGTTGCATTTCCAACAGAGACCGTGTACGGCCTTGGCGCGTCTGCAATCAGTGACGAAGCAGTATCTAAAATTTACAAAACAAAGAAAAGGCCATTTCATAATCCACTAATTATTCATGTCGCAAGTCTGGAACAAGCAAAGAATTATGGGATTTTTAATTATCACTCGGAAAACCTTGCCAAGAAATTCTGGCCCGGACCCCTCACTTTGCTGGTGAATAAATCAATTGGAAGCCAGATATCTTCAATTGCTACTTCAAATTTACAAACTGTGGCATTAAGAGTACCTTCACATCCAGTCGCGTTAGGTCTCTTAAAAAGATATAAGAAACCAATTGCTGCTCCAAGTGCGAATTTGTCTGGTACAGTAAGTGCAACAAATGCAAGCCACGTATTTGATGACTTTGGTGACAATATTGAAATGATTCTTGATGGTGATAAATGTGCACATGGAATAGAGTCTACTATAGTTGATGTTAGATCAGAGAATATTCAAATTCTTCGAGAAGGGGCTATCACAAAAGATCAAATATTTAAAATTACAAAATTAGAGTTGGATGACTATGATGGCCGTAAAATTTTATCCCCAGGTCAACTTGAGAAACACTATTCACCAAAAGCAAGAGTTCGAATTAATGTAAAAAAACCAAATGCAGATGAATACTTTATCACATTTGGACAAAAAGATAATAATAACCACATCAATACAATTAATCTTTCAAGCACTGGAGATTTGTATAAGTTTGCACACAGATTGTATGCATGTTTGAGAGATCTTGATAATATGAATATTAAAAAAATTGCCATATCCCCCATCCCCGATCAAGGTATTGGCATGGCAATAAACGATAGAATTAAGCGAGCCTCAAAGTGATTATAAGAAATAATATCAAAAGGGAATATCCAGATAGGCCAATCAGTGACTTAGCTGGCATAGTTATTCATAATGTTAGCGTTTTGTAAGTAAAAAAAGTAATCTAGACAAATACATGGATAAAGATTCGATTGGTAAGGGGCTAGGCTCATAATTAGTTTAAGGTTCAATGGCTTAATTTTTCAATAAAAGAAGCCATGACTTCTGTTAACAAAGTTAAGAGAGAGATTAAAGATGAATAAAAAAGTAGCTGTAATTGGCGCCGGGATAGCTGGAATAACAACTGCATATTACCTCGCTCGGGCAGGACATGAAGTTGTAATATATGATAAAAGAAAGCATCCAGCAATGGCGACTAGCTATGGCAATGGTGGACAACTTAGTGCTAGCAATGCAGAAACTTGGAATAGTTGGCGCAGTGTTAAGAAAGGAGTCAAATGGTTGTTTAAGGCCGACGCTCCATTGAAGATCAACCCATCTATGAGTATTGAAAAATATACGTGGATATACAGATTTATTAGAGCTATTCCCAATGCAGAAAAAAATACATACGATACATGTATGTGGGCTTTGGCAGCACACAAACTCTACAAAGAGATTGCTACTCGTGAAAACTTATCTTTTGATATGGTAGAAAAAGGCATACTTCACATTTATACTGACCAATCAGAATTAGATAATGCTCGGAAAGTGAACAAAATTTACAATAAGGCAGGATTAGAAAGATGGGAAGTATCACCAAAAGAATGTTTAGATATTGAACCAGCACTTGTTCCTCCACCAAAACTATTAGGTGGCTTTTATAACGAGACAGATTTTACAGGAGATATACATAAGTTTTGTACAAATTTATTATCTGTATTAGAGACAAAATATAATGTAAAGCATGTCAATAAAGAAGTAAAATTTTTAAATCCAGATATTCCTTTTGTAATTTGTGCCGGCGTTAACAGTCGTGAACTGGCAAAAACAATAGGAGATAATTTGCCTATATATCCTGTGAAAGGATACAGTATCACAATACATAATCCTGAGGTTGCGCCATGGACTAGTATGTTAGACGATGGGGCTAAGATAGTTACCAGTAGACTTGGTGAAGACAGACTTAGAGTGGCAGGGACCGCGGAACTCAATGGCTATAATACTGATATTATTCAAAGCAGAATTAAACCACTAATAAGATGGAGTGAAAAAATGTTTCCAGGAATAAATACTGAGCATATTAATCCGTGGGCAGGCCTTCGACCAATGACTCCATACATGATGCCAATTGTAAAGAGAAGTAAACGTAATAAAAATATTTACTACAATACAGGGCACGGACATCTTGGTTGGACGCTCTCTGCTTATACAGCACAAAAGATAGCTGAAGAGATAACTGAGTCAAGTAATGCTTAGAAATAATATCAAAAGGGAGTACCCAGATAGGCCAATCAGCGCTGTAGCCGGTGTAGTTATTCATAATAACAGCGTTTTATTAGTAAAAAAAAGTAATTTGGAAGATATATGGAGCTTTCCCGGTGGTGCAATTGAAATTGGTGAAACACTTCATGAAGCCCTCACGAGGGAAATACTCGAAGAGACGTCAATTATCATTAAAGTTGGGGATCAAATTGAAAACGTTAATGTCATAAGAAAAGATATAAATGATAAAATAAAGATACATTATGTTTTATCATTTTATAAATGCACATACATAAGCGGTCGACCTCGATTTGGTGATGATGTTGTTGCTGCTGAATGGCATCAAATCAGTAGAATTAATGAAATAAAATTAATAGATGGCACCGTAAGGATCCTCAATATCTGCGGGTATTAATTAGAATTATTTGTAATAATTCTTCTTCGATTTTTACCATTAACAATTAGTTTGGATCTTTCATAAACATCCTTTAAATCTATTATCTCAGAAAGATAGTTTACATCTTTTACATCTAATAAATCAAAGATCATATCCCAAGCCCTACTTCTTCTTTCATGACTACAAAAGGCAGAGTCGATACCAATTAGCCGTATACCACGCAGTATAAATGGTGCAAGATTCGTAACTAGGTTTAAGCCCAAGACTTGACCACATACAGAAATTATCCCTGATCTATTGGTCTCAGTTATAATATTTTCGAGTACTTTACCCCCTACCACATCTATCGCCGCAGCCCATCTTTCCTTTGATAGCATCCTTGGATTTACTAAAAAATCATTTGCATCTAGCACCTCAATATTGCCAAAAGATTTTAAGTAATCTCTGTTATATTCAGGGCGTGATGTCATGGCTACTACCTCATAACCAAGCTTTAAAAGCAACTTGGTTGCAATACCACCAACAGCACCTGAGCTGCCAGTTACCAAGACTTTACCTGCGTCTGGTTTTATGCTGTTTTCATATAATGCCAAAACGGCTAACATGGCAGTAAGCCCAGCTGTGCCGAGACCCATTACATAAGAATGCGTGTATTTATTTGGTAGTTTCAAAAGTATATCAGGATTTGTTGATGTGTGAGATGATAGCCCACCATGCTCAAGCTCACCAAGGCCCCATCCTGTTGCAAACACTCGATCTCCTTCACTAAACTTCTTATTTTTTGACTGTATTATAACACCGCTCAAATCAATGCCAGGAATTAATGGGAATTTTCTTATAATTGGGGCCATTCCCGTTATAGCGAGTGCATCTTTATAATTCACAGCTGAATTTTTTACCTCAATAATAATCTCATTTGATAAAAAATCGCTGCTATCTAACTCGAGATAATCAGTTTGAGTTTCTTTATCTACTTGTGTAATTAACCATGAATTGATTTTTTTTTGCATTTGCATGAGTCTGGTCTAATATAAATATAAATAATATTATAATAGATAAATTGATTAAAAAAAATTTTAAATGCAATATTTAAATGACAGGCAAATTTTGGAAGTATCTGGCAAAGATACAATAAATTTTTTGCAAAATCTGATAACAAATGATCTCTCCAGGATACAAGAAAAGAAAATCATACATACCTTTCTCCTAAACAACAAAGGAAAGATCTTGTTTGAATTTTATATTCATCATGCTGATGAACGAGTCATGATAGATGTCCATGATCAATCCGCGGATGATCTATTGACCCATCTAATGTCATATAAATTACGGAGCAAAATCGAGATAAGCATTCAGGATAGGTATGCAGTATTTTGGTCAAATACTGATAAATACTCATCTGACCCACGTAATACAAGGATTGGATTTAGAAAAGTTGGACCAAAAAAACAGATATCCAAGGAAGACTCTAAAAATGATTATGATAGGATTCGAATATTTGAGTCGATCGCTGAATTGAATAAGGATTTCAAATCTGAAGATGTTTTTCCCCACGAATTAGACTCATTCATGAATTCAATCTCAAACGAAAAAGGATGCTATCCAGGACAAGAAGTTGTATCTCGGGTCTATCACAAGAAAGCAGTATCGAAGAAAAAGTTCGTAAGGTTGGCCTATACTGGAAATATTAATTCTCAAGGTGCTAAGTTATTACAAGACAAAAAAGAAATAGGAATTTTGGGTTCAAACTCTGGTGGTTTTTGCCTTGCCTATGTTAGTAGAGAATTAGAGTCAAGTCGTTGTGAAGTAAAGAATAATGAGCTAATTTGCATAAGTCCACAAAATGAAGATATATAATGCACCACAAAATAAAGCTCACGCTATCGTTGCAGATCATAAAATTAATAATATAATCTCAATCTACTCACCCAATGTAAGATTCCCAATATTTACGGGTGTCAGAAATAATCAAGTATTACGTCTCTGTTTTAATGATATAATCAGGCCCTATGATAATCTGAAGATAATTACTCAAAATGATATAGAAAAGATTATTAATTTTGTTACAGAAAAAGGACGAAGGGATATATTGGTACATTGCTATGCTGGTGTGTCAAGATCCATCGCAGTCACGATACTTCTGATATTTCTACTTGAAAAAAATATCAAAGTTGATGAACTAGTATCATTAATTAAAAATAAAGCACCATTTGCAAATCCGAATAAACTTGTTTTGATACAAGCAGGAAGGGTGCTACATGAAGAAAAATTCTTTGAAGCTCTAGCAAAGTGCTTTAAAGGTAAAAACAAAATCATAAAAGCCAGAGAATTTTGTATTGAGTTATAATTTTTAGTTTAACAAAAATTTTATTTTATATTATTATACTGCAATTGTATTTGTTGAGTTTAGAATATATATAAAAGTTATCACAATATTTAAGCAGTTATAAAACATCAAAGCATGAAACACACAGATCACAATACCATCACTAAATTGCCAGATTTAGAATACACACCACAGTTAGCATTGGAAATGAAACCATACTATCAAAAAGTGAAAAGTGTAATCCCAGAGTTTGAATGGCCGATACACGCGCCCTATGTTAAAGCAATCAATGAACTCAAAAAAGAGAGGAACGCAGTTCTACTGGTCCATAACTACCAAACACCAGAAATATATCACTGTGTTGCTGATTTTGTAGGGGATAGTCTAGCTCTTTCAAAAGAAGCAGCAAGAACGGATGCTGATATAATAGTGCAGTGCGGTGTTCATTTTATGGCTGAAACATCAAAGATATTAAATCCGGACAAGATAGTTTTATCACCTGATCTTGACGCAGGTTGCTCATTAGCTGAGTCCATCACCGCTGAAGATGTGAGAAATCTGAAGCTAAAATATCCAGGTGTTCCTGTAGTAACTTATGTAAACACCTCAGCGGAAGTAAAAGCGGAGTCTGACATATGCTGTACCTCAGGTAACGCAAAACGGGTGGTAGAGTCATTAGGAGTAAATAGAGTTATATTTATTCCAGATAGATATCTTGCTCAAAATATAGCAAAAGAAACCCACATTGATATAATAACCTGGGATAATGGATGCTGTGAGGTGCATGAACTCTTCACACCCGAAGATTTAATAGAAGCCAGAGAGAATGAAGACAATTTAAAAATTATCGCGCATCCAGAATGTCCCCCAAATGTAGTAGAAGAGGCAGATTTCTCAGGATCAACAGCAAGAATGATTGAGTGGGTTACTGAGAATAAACCTGAAAAAGTCATGATGGTTACAGAATGCTCCATGAGTGATAACATTTCAGCAGAAAATCCCGAAGTAGAATTCATAAGGCCATGCAATCTCTGCCCACACATGAAAAAAATTACATTACCAAAGATCCTAAATAACCTGCTTTACCTCAATAACGAGGTTATAGTTGATCCGAAAGTATCAGAAAAAGCCTTTCATGCTGTGGATAGAATGATTAAGTTAGATATATCATAGGGTATATTTATATTGGCAATCCAAAATAATAAAATTGTAATCATTGGTGCAGGGCTCGCTGGACTATTCGCTGCACTTAAACTCGCCCCTTTGAACGTTATACTTGTAACATCTAAAAAGCTTGGTTCCGGTACATCTAGTCAGTGGGCACAGGCTGGGATTGCTGCTGCCGTTGGTAAATTCGATTCCGTAACTTCCCATTTAAATGACACAGTTCAAGTCGGTGGTGGTATTGTAGATGAAAAAATCGCCGAATTAGTGATAAAAAATGGACCAGAACGCGTTAATGATCTGATTTCTCTTGGTGTACCTTTTGACGTTGATGAAAACAAAAACTTAATATTACGAAAAGAAGCCGCTCATGAACATAACAGGATCGTCTCCGTAAGAGGAGACATGACTGGTAAAAAAATTATGGAAGTACTAACAAAGCTTGTCGGAAATTCATCCCACATTGAGGTTGTTGAAGGTCAAAATGCAGTAGAACTCCATCAGGAAAACAATGCTGTATATGGCGTAACTATCCAAAACATGTCAAAACAAACATATATCGAGTCAAACTGTATTATGTTAGCAACCGGTGGTATTGGTCAGTTGTATAAAGTTACCACGAACTCAAAAGAGGCCTTAGGAGATGGTGTGGGGATGGCAGCAAGGTGTAGTGCAATATTATCAGATATGGAATTTGTTCAGTTTCATCCAACCGCTTTTGATATTGGAATTGATCCTGCTCCATTAGCGACAGAAGCTCTTCGCGGTGAAGGTGCAAAAATCATAAACTCTAAGTATGAGAATTTCATGAGAGACGCACATCCAGAAGCAGAACTCGCGCCACGTGATATTGTCGCAAGAGCGATTTTTTCTGAGCAAAAAAAAGGTGGTCAGGTTTACTTGGATTGCAGAGGTGATTTGGGCGTAAGAATGATTAATGATTTTCCAACAGTGTATGAATTGTGTAAAAAAAATGATATCAATCCTGAAAATGATCCAATCCCAATATCGCCTGCGGCCCACTATCATATGGGTGGTATTGGGGTCGATGAGTATGGTCGGACAAATATAATAGGTTTGTATGCTTGTGGTGAGAATGCTTGTAGCGGTATTCACGGAGCAAATAGATTGGCATCAAACTCATTACTCGAAGCGATTGCATTTGCGGACATCATCTCAAAGGACATAAAAGATCAAATCAATAAATATGAAGGTACGAAGAAAAATCCAAAAATTGCAAAAGTAAAGCCGCTTGATGAGCAGGATTTATTACGTTTACGAGAAACAATGACGAAATATGTTGGTGTTGAGCGCGACCAAGTTGGATTAGAAAGAGCATTTGATATAGTGCACAATATATATATTAAATACCAGGAACAAGGCTATGATAATAATAGTTTGATAACTTCGTTGCTTATTATAAAATCGGCAATAAATAGAACTGAGCAACGAGGAAGCCATTATCGTACTGATCATCCATATCAGGATAATAAATTAAATTCTCGGAGCTCTATAACCAAAGAAGATCTAAATTTATGATTGATAATTTCGATATACCAAAGCACATAATTAATAAAATTGTTGAGAATGCTATAGCTGAGGATTTAGGTTTCCTTGGGGATATAACCAGCAAATCCCTATCTAGAAAAAAAACAAAGATAGAGGCATCAATAAATTCAAACCAAGATGGAGTTATATCCGGCCTAGAAATCATGGAGTTAGTTTTTAAAAATATAGACGCTAATACTGACATCACAAACCATCTTAGTGACGGCGATGAAGTAAAAAATGGGGCTGATATTGCTCGAGTTATCGGGTACTCACATTCCATACTTGCTGCTGAAAGAGTTGCTTTAAACTTTCTGGGTCACATGTCAGGAATAGCGGGCGAGACAAATAAATACGTCAAATCAATTGCAGAAACAAAAGCAAAAATATTATCCACACGTAAAACAACACCCGGTCTGAGAGCCATTGAGAAGTATGCTGTCCGATGCGGAGGTGGTTATAATCATAGATACGGTCTAGATTATGGGATATTAATCAAAGATAATCATATAAAAGCGGCTGGCGGAATTGAGAAAGCGCTCGAAATTATTAAAAATAATAAACCCTATATGACCGATATTGAAGTTGAAGTTGATACAATTGAACAATTCCTCGAATGTCAGCGTCTGGATATTCGCTACATACTGCTTGATAACATGAGTCCACAATATATATCAGAATGTATTAAAAATAATAAGAATGGTGCAATTTTAGAGGCCTCAGGCGGTGTGAATTTGAGTACCGTCAGTGATATTGCACAGACAGGGGTGGATTTTATTTCTGTAGGCAGACTGACTCATTCATCACCATCACTTGATTTAAGCTTACATATTTTATAATCAAGTTTTTTTTACTTCTGCTTGTGCCGCAGAAAGTCGGGCGATTGGAACTCGATATGGTGAACAAGAAACGTAGTCAAGTTTATTCAGTGCGCAAAATGCGATAGAATTTGGGTCACCGCCATGTTCTCCGCATATGCCTAATTTTATGTCTGATTTTGTAGATCTTCCCCTTTTTGATGAAAGTTCAATCAATTCACCAACACCATCGGAGTCAATTGATACAAAAGGATCTTTTTCCAAAATAGATTTTTCAACATATTCTTGTAAGAATTTTGACGAGTCATCCCTACTGATACCAAATGTTGTTTGCGTTAAGTCATTTGTTCCATAAGAGAAAAAATCGGCCGCTTCAGCAATCTCAGCAGATCTAAGTGCTGCACGAGGTAATTCAATCATTGTTCCAACAGTGTAGTTTAAATCTATACCGGACTCAGCCATAACTTCTTTTGCTGCTTTGTCTATAACCTCTTTCACCAAATCAAGCTCGCGCTTGGTCGATACAAGTGGGACCATTATCTCAGGGCATATAAATTGTTTTTTTGTTCTATAAATTTCAACACTTGCTTCAAATATCGCTTTCGCTTGCATTTCAGGTATTTCAGGGTAGGTTATTGCCAATCTACACCCTCTATGGCCAAGCATTGGGTTCGTTTCAATGAGGTCTGACACTCTTTGCTTTAAGTCATCAATAGAAATATTTAATGACTTAGCAACTTCGTGAAAATCATTAACTTCATGAGGCAAAAATTCATGCAGGGGAGGATCTAATAAACGTATCGTTACAGGCAAATCACCCATAACTTCAAATAATTCAACAAAATCATTCTTTTGCATCGGTAGCAATTTTCCCAGAGCCGCTCTTCGTGACGGTTCATCCTTTGCAAGTATCATTTCTCTAACTGAATTTATTCTACCTTCATCAAAAAACATATGCTCAGTCCTGCATAAACCAATTCCTTCTGCACCAAAATTTTTTGCTACAGT
>PYIJ01104637.1_pt1 | contig 11451 bp, 11 predicted proteins | sample 3578051 | NCBI WGS metagenome assembly PYIJ01 (sample SAMN08408021, study PRJNA431606) | Marine metagenome isolate SA_KN192-05_S13_5m, whole genome shotgun... | biome: marine; feature: oceanic pelagic zone; material: water; isolation source: surface water sample, 0.2-0.8 um fraction ... | reverse complement strand
TTCACTACTAAATCCTGGGTATTTAGTCATGACACAGTTATGGTGATTTCTTGAGACTAGAAGGCAGTCTGTGCCGAGTAGATCTTTCAATGCTCCTTTTACGCTAGACAATCCTAAAATTCTTTCGAAAATCTCTGATCGAGAGAGCGCCTGAAGCAGGCGGCGCGGCGTCTTCCCACCCTCAGACTCTCTGCGCGCAGGAGCGCCGGGGTAACCAACATCGGCTTCGAATTCGATTGGCTCCCTTAGTGGCTCAAGATTAGCGCTTATTTCTTCCAAAAGCTCTTTAACTAAATCTTCGTCTACTAATGACCTCAGGACGAGGAAACCACTTCGACTAAACTCAGCGATTTGTTCTCTGTTGAGGAATAAGGTCGACATATTTATAAAGCCTTAATTCTTAAAGGAGCCTTTGAGAAGAGGGGCGCCATTTACCGTTATCTGAAGATCGTCTACCGACGCCCAATATCGTGCCTCAATATAGTGATGCTCCTCCCACTCTAACTCGACATTCGTCCAGACATATTGAGGCTCCTTGGCCCCACGCTCCCTTTTTTTTCTGAGACAGCCATCCAAGTAGAGTTCTAGAGCTCCTTCGTCTGAAAGCGCAATTTCAAAATCTTTGTGTCTATGCGAAAAAGATATCGAGCCACTCAAAACATTCTCCCAAAAATTTTTTTACAGAGCGCCCATGCACTCACCTAAAAGCAAAATATAATTAAAGCCATATTATGATTAGAATCCCCTGCATATTTAAGTGAAATCAGCGATCAAGGAATGGATATAATTCGAAACGAGACATCGTCCGGGTTCCAAAAAATCCTAAAGGGACGCGAGGTTCTTGCGCTTGCTTTTGGAGCAATGATTGGTTGGAGCTGGGTTCTCGTCACCGACTATTGGTTACTCTCAGCAGGAACTTTAGGGACTGTCATCGCCTTTTCGGTTGGAGGAACCGCTGTCACCCTGATAGGGCTTACCTACGGAGAACTCGCTTCTGCGATGCCGAGAGCCGGCGGGGAACACATTTATACGTCTCGAGCATTGGGAGATCGATGGTCATTCGTATGTACTTGGGCTCTGCTATTCTCATACATCAATGTCTGCGCGTTTGAGGCAGTAGCTCTCCCAAAAGCAATAGCTTACTTAGTTCCCGATTTAAAACTAGGCACGCTTTGGTCCGTGCGTAATGCAGACGTTGACATTAGTTATGCTCTAATTGGGGTGACAGCCACAGTAATCGTCTCAGCGGTAAACTATGTGGGCATCAAAACGGCGGCGATCCTGCAGACAATCGTCACAGCTATGATCCTTGCCTGCGGTCTGGTTCTGATCTTCGGTGCCTCTGTTCAGGGTGAATTAACGAACGCAGCACCTCTGCTAGCAACCCCTACAAACGGAATTCTCATGGTCCTAATCATGGTCCCGGCCATGCTAGTCGGATTCGATGTAATACCTCAATCTGCAGAGGAGATCGACGTGGACCCAAAAAAACTCGGAGTACTACTTTCGCTGTCAATCGGTTTAGCGGTTCTTTGGTATATCTTGATTTCTATTTCGGTTGGCGTGGCACTGACTAATGATCAATTAGAATCCTCCGAGATGGCCACAGCTGATGCCGCGAGTCAATTATGGGCTAATCTGTATGGTGGTTCATGGGCTGGAAGCTTGCTCGTCATTGGCGGCATTGGTGGCATTCTAACGAGTTGGAACGCTTTCATAATTGGCGGCTCTCGCGTGATCTTCGCACTCGCAGAGTCAGGCAAACTGCCAAAATATCTTGGAAAGATCCATCCAAAATATAAGACTCCTCATGTCGCCATAACTGTAATAGGGGTAATTTCTTCTCTAGCTCCGTTTTTTGGAGAAACAATACTAGTTTGGTTGATTAACAGCGGTAGCTTTGCCGTGACCGTAGCGTTTCTATTCGTAGCGATATCTTTTCTTGTCCTGCGAAAAAAAGAGCCTGAAATGCCCAGACCATTTAAGGTGAAGCACGGGAATCTAGTCGGCTCTGGCGCTGTATTAATGTCCTTAATGCTCTTGTCTGGTTTTTTGCCATGGAGCCCAAGCGCTTTAGTCTGGCCCGCCGAGTGGGCAACCCTTTTTATATGGTCTTCGCTGGGCGTAATCTTCTTGGTCTACTACGAAAACAAGAAAGCAAACAAGGTCGGAGGCAAGACGAACAAGTGATTACAATCTGGGGGGGAGCGACATCTCGTACTATGAGGGCACACTGGGCTTGCCATGAGCTTGGACTTGACTACGAACCCAAATTAATAGGATCGAGAGGAGGTTTCACGCAAAAACCAGAATTCCGTAACCTCAATCCAAAAGAGAAAATCCCAGTTCTAACAGATAAGCAGTTCGTTTTGACTGAGAGTGCCGCTATTGTTACCTACCTTTTCGATACCTATGGGCAAAAGCGATTTATTCCCGAGCCATACACAAAAGACCGAGCTTTATACAACCAATGGATGTCATTCATCCAAATGGAATTGGATGCGCATACTCTTTACGTGATTAGAAAGCATCGAGATTTAGAGTCGCTATATGGCGCAGCGCCTGCCGCCGTTGAAGCTGCTATAGATGGCTTCAACAAACAGATACAAGTCGCGGATCGCTTCCTTCAGAGTAATGAGTATCTTGTTGGAGCTAGCTTCAGTGGTGCTGATTTACTGATGACGACAATCCTAACTTGGGCTGAAGCCTACGGTTTCGAGCTAAGTCCCAATTTAACTGATTATTCAGGCAGACAAACCTCTAGAGACGCGTACAAAAGCGCTGCTAATCTCAACTTCAGTATTACCCCCAACGACTGACCATTTACAAAACTAATTGCATGGTCAAATTGCCTCTACGATAACGGTCGTCAAAATTGTCTGTTTCTTCAACAAAACCAGCTTTCTCGTAAACGCTTAGAGCAGGTTTGAGAATATCGTTAGTGGTTAATACAATGTATTTGGCTCCCTTTGATCTCGCCCAATCTATGCAGTGCGATAGTAACTTGTGGCCAAGCCCTTCTCCTTGAAAAGCGGGATCAATAGCCATTTTAGCGAGCTCAAAGGTCTTTGAATTAGTCTTTTTGCGATTGACTGGGACCATAGCCACTGTTCCGATCACTTGATCACCCCTCAGCAGAAAAAATATCTCGCCCCCTGGGCGGATAGCATAATCGTAGGGATGATCTAAGGAACGGTGATCCTCTTCTTCTATCGAGAAATAAGTCTTTATCCACGCATAGTTTAATTCCGCGAAAGCGTCGGAGTATTTTGGGTCGAAGGTAACAATTTCGATTTCAGTCACAAACGATTCTCCATCATCCAGTCCAATATCCTCGCGCTGAATTCTCTGGGATATACATGCGATAAATCCTCGACCTCGTGATATTCGATGCTTGAACCCGCTTTTAAAAAGGACTCTTCTGCTGACCTGGCTACTTCGGCTGAAAACATCCAATCTAGGGCTCCATGTATCAAATAAACAGGCAAGCCATTCAAGCGATCTGCATCAGCGGCTTCTAACAGCATAGGGTGGAAAGATGCCGAGCAAGGAGCGAGATGAGTGAAGGCGCTATTTTTCTCTAGTCCCGCGACATAGGTAAATGTTCCGCCATCAGACATCCCCGTGAGGAGTATTTTCTTCGAATCTATATTCCAATTTTTTCGTACATAAGACACCAGTGATTCAAGATGATTGATATCTCTTTCAGGATCCATTAAAGCCCAAGTCCCACCGAGCGAAGTGGGGGCGACTAGGATCGCATTTTTTGATCTCGCCGCGACCAGCCAACTCCACAGAAAATTTCTTCCATGCCCGCTTCCACCGTGAAGAGCAACCACCAACGGTACTTCCTCTCCTTCATAATATTCCGGAACGTACATAGAAAAGCCGCCTCTTTCACGACTCGAGTTGCTAGCGTGCATAACACCTACATCTGGTTTCGACGTATCTGCGTCCTCAAGTCGGTTGAGAAGTATATCGTCACTCCGAGAGGAATCCTCCAAATAAAATCGACTAACAGGAGCAAGCATTGAGGCGACTGGATACATAGACTCAACCGCCTTTGTTGCTAACCCCATTGCTTTGTAAGCAGCCATTGCTGGCTCTGCTTGCTTTACCGCTTCATCAAAGGCGGCAAAAGCCTCTAAGGCGTTTTCTGCAGATTCCTTGACCGCGACAAAAAAACGCTCGAGATTTTCGGGCCATTCCGCTGATTGAAAAGCTTGCAGACCATCGCGAACTGCTAACTGTTTATCCGAAATTGCCTCTACTACAGCCGCGATATTGGGTGGGTGCATGAATCTGCTGGCCATCTGAAGAGCGTCAAGCGCCGATAGTAAGGGCGGCACGAGTGCGCTAGTTACATCTAGAATCTCATCATTTTCTTTCATTGTTGACCAATCAGAATACCTGATACTCCTATCCTAGCATTTTTAGCGTATAGTCTTTTGCGAGAGTAAAAACCACTTACCGAATTTGGGAATAGCATGGCCAGCGTCGAAGCACCTTTTTACCTACCATTGGCGGATGAAATCGAGGTATTCAAGGCTGCCTACCAAGCTAAATTACCCGTTCTTTTAAAAGGTCCGACAGGGTGCGGCAAAACCAGATTTGTTGAGCATATGAACTGGTTGCTCAATGACGAAGAGAAAAGATCCGGAGAAAAAGACCTGATCACAGTGTCTTGTCATGAGGATCTTACAGCGACGGACATGGTGGGGAGATACCTTTTGAAGGGAGATGAGACTGTTTGGTCGGATGGTCCCCTTACTCAAGCCGTTCGATCAGGCGCAATTTGCTATCTCGATGAGATTGTGGAGGCGAGGAAGGACACGACGGTACTCATTCACTCGCTTACTGACCATCGAAGAATACTGCCGATAGATAAGACCGGTGAACTTTTGCATGCGCACTCAGAGTTCTTGCTAGTAATTTCATACAATCCTGGGTATCAAAGCGTGCTCAAGGATTTAAAACCGAGTACGCGACAGCGATTTGTCAGTCTAGAGTTTGATTACCCAAACATTGAGTCAGAATCAGACATAATTGCGCATGAGTCGGGAGTAACCCCCGATATAGCGAGAAGATTGGCAACAATAGGGTCAAAAGTAAGGAATCTCAGACAACATGGCTTCGAAGAGGGAGTAAGCACAAGACTCTTAATCTACACAGGCGATCTAATAACTGGCGGCATAGAACCTCGTAGAGCGGCTGAAGCTTCCATTGTAAGTGCGATATCAGACGACGAAACGGTCCAGCAAGCCGTCGCGGATATTGTTGACGTTCTGCTTCCTTGAATCAGTAACCTTTGAGCGTAGCCCTTTCACAAATCGAGTCATCGTTAAGCCTGTTCACAGAAGGAATCGCGGGCAGGTTTATCCACCTGAAAGAAATCACTGAGTTTAATCCCCGCCTGCCCTTAAAAGCAGAGGCGCTCACCATCCATCAAACGCGGGATAGCATCCTATTACCGGCCGAACTAGAGGATGGATACGAAGGAGATTATCGTTTTTTGGTCATGGAACAAATTGGGTATAGGGAGTGCGGAACCTTCCACTTTTCGATTGACACCGCAAAGTCTCTCCTACCATCACTAGCTACAAGAGAGCCATCAAGAAAAGAATACGGACCTCGCACAGGCGAGTATCAGATGCTATTTAGCCATTTCTCCTCCCCCTACTTAGCGGAGCGATTATTCGATCTCCTAGAGAACCAGAGAATAAAAGGGCACCTAATTCAAAATTACCCAGGACTGACCAAACATCTGATTCGATATCAACATCGAAGGTCTGAAGACGAATTTGATCGAAACGACCTTTTTCAGTATGCCGAAAATTGGTCCCTACAAAATGTTACTCAACTACCTAACGCTCTCCCCCGAAGTTGGACATCGTTGCTAGAAAAAATGTTCGACTTGCAACTCTGCGCGGGCAATTCGGATCACTCCGTATATGACACCGTAACTGCACTAGAAGAAATCTACGATACGATTGAGCAGGAGTACGCTCTGGAAATAGATTCCGGCATCAAGGCCAAAGACGAATCGCTTCTGGATTGGTTAGGACGAGAGGAACGCCTTGAAGAGTGGCAAGAGGAGCTAGAAGAACTAAAGGATCAACTTAATAGCCAATCGAGCTCATCCCAGGTCCCTATCGAAGAGGTGTCAGAAGCAATAGAGGGGGCTATAGAAGGTGGGACCACCAGGGAGATCGGGCTTTCTATCGAGGAGGTAAAAGAGGAACACGATAACTTGAAACGCCGAATCGATATGGAGAAGTCATCTGTTCAACACGCGCTCGGCGCAGACCAAAAAGATTCGCGTAGTAAAAGATACGACGAATGGGATTATATGAACCGAAGATACCTTAAGGCCTGGTGTCGAGTTTACGAGGAGAAACTTCTTCCAGAGGAGAACGTGCAGATTGATGAACTTAACCAGGTAATCCGCCAGTACCAACCGCTGGTGCAAAAACAACTAGAGCAAATTCGACCAACAGGACTTGAGCGCGTAAAGCGTGTTCAAGACGGTGACGAACTCGACTTCAACGCAATTATCGAAGCGAGACAAGATATCAAGGCTGGGAAAACTCCTGATGAACGTTTCTACTCTCGAAAGGAAAGAACTAACCGAGACGTTTGCGCCATTTTTCTAGTCGACTTATCCGCCTCTACAGATGACCCAATTAAACCAGTAGAACCTAAGGATTGGTCCGGATACGACCCAGAGAAGGAGATCGACATTAGAGCAGGTTGGTACTCGGCGCTTGAGGAAGAGGAAGAACCAGCAGGACCACCGGAAAGAAAAATAATCGACCTGGAGAAAGAGGCCATGGTGGTTATGGCTGCGGCGCTAGATTCTTTAGGAGACTCCTATGGCATATATGGATTCTCTGGTTATAGCAAAGACAATGTTGAGCTTTTCGTTGCGAAGGAACCTGAGGATAAATTTTCGAACCAGACCCTGCAAAACATTGCCTCTCTAAAGCCGAAAGGTTCGACACGCATGGGACCAGCGATCAGACACGCAAATCAAAAATTATGCTCGTCCGGCAGCGCTATGAAAGTGATGATTATGATCAGCGACGGGTTCCCCCAAGATTGTGACTATGGCCCTGAAAGGGGGAATCATGATTACGGCGTGGAGGATACAGCAAAAGCACTTATAGAGGCGCAACAAAAAGGAATCGAGACCTTTTGTGTCACGGTCGATAAGTCCGGCCACGACTATTTGAAAAGGATGTGTCCCGACTCACGGTATATGGTGATCGAAGAAATTGAGGATCTTCCCAAAGAACTTTCTAAACTTTATTCGACACTCACAGGCCAGTAATCGAGAGGTGAGATATGTCTCGGATTATTGTACGGATACCACAAGCAGAAGCACGAAGAGCATGACCAATCCAAGTATGAAAGTGGCAGTCGACCAATCCCCGGGCTGAGCCTCTATCTTATTAGCCTGCCAACGTTTCCAGGCAGGCCAAATGGATATGAGCATCAAGCCCAACGCTATTGCCCAGAGCCATTTCATCCACTCCATGCGTGCTCCCAAACAAAAAACCCGACAAATGTCGGGTTTTTTAGTAGACCAGGGTCTCTATTAGTCATCACCGCTCGCCATGCCAAGAATGCTCAGCAGGTGAATGAATATATTGAAGAAACTCAGATAAAGAGAATAGGTCGCCATGATGTAGTTTGTCTCACCGCCTCTGATGATCGCTCCAGTTTGCATGAGAATCAGCGCACTCATCAGAAGAATGACCGCTCCAGACAACGCCAAGCTGAGCAGGGGCATTCCCATGAATATGTTGACAATCATGAGGCCGAGTACTGCCATCATGCCTGCGAAAACAAAACCAGTCATAAAACTAAAGTCTCTCTTGGTACTAACCGCGTATGCAGAAAGCCCCAGGAAGATTCCCGCCGTTCCACCAAGCGCCGTTGCAACTATCTGTGGACCATTAGCCAACGACAGGTATAGACCTACAATCGGGCCTGTGCCAAATCCAAGCAAACCAGTCACCAGAAAGATAACGCCCAGGCCGGACATCGAATTCGCTGTTCGTGGCAAAACAAACATACCCAGAACCATCGACGCAATTAGGCACATAAAGTATGCACCAGTCCCTACACGCATGGTCATAGCGATAGACGCCATTAGGGCACTAAAGGCTAGTGTCGCGGACAGGAGTAAATAGGTGTTTTTTAATACTTTGTTAGTTTCTAAAATCGAGGGGGATCCTTGGATCGCTCCTCTCATATCCCTTGCTGCCATTTGTTGACCTCTCTAAAAAATTAACGCCTCTTTCGAGGACCTTTCATACCTTCAATAATGGCAACTCCCACATGAAATTCAAGTGGAATTGAACTCCAGAGACAAACTAGGAGGCTGCTTCACACAAATGTAATTGTTTAGTTATAAAAACGGTATACAGTTTGTTCAAAGGTGGCTGAATTTATAGACAAACCCTCGAAGATAGTTGATGTGGAAAGAGCCAGACAGTATTTTCTCGCAGTACCTCCGTGAAAATCCCCGGATATCGTATGTCGAGCCCGACGACCCATGGCTAGTACAAAAACTGACGTCCACGATTGAGGTGATCTTTGGACGAAGGCGGCTAGAAAGAATCTATAGAGAACTAAAAAAGGCGCCCTTTTCCATAGAAACTTTTTTTGACGATGCGTTCCAAAACACAGGAATCACACCCAACCTGAGCCTCGAGCAAATAGATAAAATCCCCAGAGAGGGCCGCCTCGTTTTTGTTGCAAATCACCCATTCGGGCTCGTGGATGGTATGACACTTTGTAAAATCGCCTTACTTGCCAGAGGCGATTTCAAAATCCTGATCAATTCACTGCTTTGCCAAGACAAGGACCTTGCTCCCTACTTCTTGCCCATCGATTTCGCTAATTCGAAAACGGCTATAAAAAATAATATCGAGGTAAAGAAAGCCGCAAAGCGGTCAATAGAAGCTGGTGTGCCCGTTCTCATTTTTCCTTCTGGCATGGTCTCTACCGCCGACCGCGGCGGATTTGGTAAAGTTAGGGAACTGCCTTGGACGACCTTCGCAGCGAAACTTATCAAAGAAACACATGCAGATGTTGTCCCTGTTTATTTCTCAGGTGGAAATAGTCGTCGATTTCACCTTGCCTCACATATCTCTGAACCGCTTCGGATGGCCTTACTTCTCAATGAAGTGGTGAAAAGGTTTAATAAGCCGGTTGTCACCGAAGTGGGAGATCCGATCCCCTGGGGCGAGCTGGAAAAATGTGAGTCACGTCAGGACCTCACCGACTTTCTCTATGAACGTGTTCAGTCACTTGCGATATCACCGACCCTCAGCAAAGAGCAACAAGCACGCGCTGCTAGTGGCTTTGCGTAATTCATCATGGAAGATTTCTTTGATGGTGACATTAATTTTAGGAAACCAGACAATGCCTAAAAATTCTGAGGGCGTATGAAAATTCTCACCAATCTTAATCGAAGAGAAACTTTATTCTCCGTAGCTCTTACAGTTTTTTTGGCTGGTCTTTGGGCACAATCTAGCGCGGACATTATTGGGAAAAATCATCCCACGACGAAAATACTTGCCACTACCCAGAATTCTCAGGATCGTTCTCTTGCAAATGATTTAATCGAACTGGTCGGTCCCGTCGCTCTTTATCCAGACGACCTTTTAGCAATCGTGCTCCAAGCAGCCAGGCATCCTGTGCAAATCGTGGCGGCGGCGAGACTCACCAGTCAAGGCTCAGCATCCGATTCGGTGGGTCGGCGAGCTTGGGAACAGAGCATTGCTGCGCTTCTCAATTATCCTGTCGTGTTTAACATGCTGAACGAGAATATTGAATGGACGGAGATGCTCGGGCAGGAATTTGAATCGAACGAAGCATCTGTTCTTGACGCAATTCAACAGTTTAGACAGCTTGCTTCCCAAAAAATAAATCTAGACGACAATAAAAGGCAATCTATCGCTCGAGAAGCAGATCGAATAATTATAAGAACAACAAATCCAGCTAAGATCTACGTCCCCCTGTACGATCACAGAAACTTTATCGACGGCTCGAATCTCGGAGCGCCGTTTCTGCGCTTTCATCACATCCCTTATCGCAGCTATTACTTTCCATACAGATTCTCCGGTCGAAATACTTTTTATGGTTTAACTGATTATTTCCAGCTGTCCTGGATGGATAGAAGAATTGTGACCTTTTCCCATTCAGATCCTGGACACCCTTTCTTTAGTCGTAAATACAGAAAACGCCACGGAGAAAAAACAGACGAGCTTATTGCGGGATCAATAAGCGAAACTCTTGCATACAAAAATTTAGGGGGATCCTCTTCTTCAGAGCAGTACCGAATGTCGAATGATGACCCAGCAATCAACCCTATACAGAAGTCAAAGGTTAGAAGACACGCCTCTCCCAGTCGCCATAATCTGCCAATGATAAGCAATCAGAAACCGGTCGATAGAAGAACTATTTCCTCGTCAGGTAATAAAAATAGAAAACGCGAAGTTACCGAACCGTCTCGCCAGCGCACAACACCCTAAAAGACGCCACGTTTTATAGGTGAATTTAATCGGGTGATACGCGAACAACACGAGTGCCAATATTTCCACCGGCCAACAAATCAACAAATGCGTCTGGTGCCGCATCTAGTCCGGAGACTCCATCGACTAGACTGATCAGCTTTCCGCTATCCATCCATCCCGAAATTTCAGATCTAGCTTCTTCGTATCGATCCTCAAAATCGAAGACGACAAACCCCTTCATTTCCAGTCGCTTATTGACTAACAGACCTGGAATTCCTTTTGGACCAGGCTCAGGAGAATTCGTGTCATATTGAGATACCACCCCGCAGCAGGCGATTCTTCCGCCCACATTCATCCTGAAAAGCGCAGATCCGAGAATCATCCCACCCGTATTATCAAAGTAAACATCCACACCGGGTTCGGTAGCTTCTTTCAGCGATTGACGGTAGTTGGGATCCTTGTAGTTCACCACGGTATTGAATCCCAACTGATTTTTTAGGATCTCTCCTTTCGAGTCACTTCCCATAACTCCTACGACTTGACACTCCTTTATCCTAGCCATCTGGCCTACTAGGTGACCCACTGAACCAGCGGCCGCGGATACCATGACTAGCTCCCCTGCTTTGGGGCGGGCTACAGATAACAAGCCAAAGTAGGCGGTTAACCCGTTGACACCCAAAGGTCCTAAGTAATCTTCAGGATTGCGAGTTGAATCAATCTTGTTCAATGTTTCTGCGCGATGGTCAGAGTAAGACTGCCAACCAAGAGGTCCCAAAACCCGATCGCCAATAGAAAGTCGTGTATCGTTACTCTCAACAACCTCTCCTACCCCAGTCGCGTTCATGACTCTTCCCGCCGTGGGAGCGCCAGCATAGCTGGCACTGCCTTGCAAACCAGCTCGCGTTCCCGCTGTAATCGCGAAGGC
>PYIJ01457154.1_pt1 | contig 11477 bp, 9 predicted proteins | sample 3578051 | NCBI WGS metagenome assembly PYIJ01 (sample SAMN08408021, study PRJNA431606) | Marine metagenome isolate SA_KN192-05_S13_5m, whole genome shotgun... | biome: marine; feature: oceanic pelagic zone; material: water; isolation source: surface water sample, 0.2-0.8 um fraction ... | reverse complement strand
CTGCGGACCCTATTTCAGCAGCGCTGTGCTGTCGGCTTACGCACTGATGCTCTGCGGTGATGAAGATCAACAAGAAAAATGGCTTGGCGACATCGCGAGCGGCGAGCAGCGAGCTTGTCTCGCCATCACCGAGCACACAGGACTGTGGCAGCAAGACGACATTGCAACAACAGCGTTAACACAGTCTTCAGGCGACATCCTGCTTAACGGCAAAAAGCGGTTCGTGATCGACGGGCAAAGTGCGGACCTATTTGTTGTCGCCGCGCAATCCGGCCACGGCATCGGTCTTTTTGTCGTTGACGGTAGACCAAACGGCATGACCGTCGAGGCTTTGGACACCATGGACCCAACCCGCAAAATGGCTCACATCGACTTCGTTAATGTGCCTGCCATAGCGCTTACTCAACACCCTAATCACTGGCTGGAGACACTTCTCAACATCGCCTGCATCACCCTGTCTGCAGAGATGATTGGCGGTGCTCAACGCCTGCTGGATTCCGCCGTGGAATACACCCAGCTGCGCTACCAATTTGGTCGCAGTATCGCTTCTTTCCAGGCCATTAAGCATCGGCTCGCCGACCTGCTATTGGAAGTGGAACTGGCGCGCAGCGCTGCCTACCAAGCCATCGAAACACTGGCAGACTGTACAAACCTGCAAAGGCTTACCGCAAGGCAAATTCGCCGGCTCACCGAACACGCAAGCCTTGCCAAGGCTGCGGTGAGCGACACCTATTTGCAGGCTGCGCTAGAAACAATTCAACTACATGGCGGCATTGGCTTTACCTGGGAAAACGACACCCACCTATGGTTTAAGCGCGCGAAAAGCAGCGAGGTGCTCTTTGGCACGCCGGCGGAACATCGCGAGCGCATGTTGGCCGCCGTCGAAGCAGGACTGAATTCCCAGGAGGACGCGGCATGAGTTTGCATAGCGAAGTCACACAGTGGCTGAGAGCGCACTGGGATCCGAACATGGACCTGCTGGCGTGGCGTTCGCTGGTAGCAGATTCGGGCTGGGGCGCGCCAAGCTGGCCATCGGACTATTACGGCAAAGACATGAGCCCACAAGAAACCAGCCTCGTGGAAGGCGCCTTTGCCGACTTTGGCGCCGTCGGCGCGGCGCAAAGCGGGGTACGCATGTTGGCGGCGGTGACACTACTGGCCCATGGTTCCCACGAACAAAAGCGAAAGTACCTGCGCGGCATTCTGACCGGCGAAGATCAATGGTGTCAGCTGTTTAGCGAACCAGGCAGTGGTTCCGATTTAGCGGGAGCTACCACGCGCGCAGACTTGAAAGGCGACGAGTGGGTTGTGAACGGCCAAAAAGTTTGGAATACCAGCGCCCATCATGCGCAGTATGGTTTGTTGCTCGCCCGTACCGATTGGGATGCCCCCAAACACCAAGGACTCAGCTATTTCATCATCAGTATGGAACAGCCTGGAGTTGAGGTTCGCCAGCTAGCGCAGATGAATGGCCATGCCTCCTTCAACGAAGTTTTCATGACTGATGCCGTCGTGCGGCGCGAAGACTTAGTCGGCGAAGTCGGCAACGGCTGGCAGTGCGCTATGACCACGCTCGCTAACGAGCGGCGCTCCTTTGATCGCGCCCGAGATGTGGGCAGTCGCAAAGGCCGCGAAGGCAAAATCTTTGCTGACCTTGAAGAAGAATTTGCCATCGCCAATGCTCCCTACACTTGGTACCCCCAACGGGCCGGTCGGGTGGACCTCGCTATGCAGCGAGCGATCGAAACCGGCGCCATCAACGATGCAGCCCAGCGCCAAGACATTGCGCGCTTGCACATCATGGCCGAAAGCGCCAAGTGGACCAGCGAGCGCGCCAAAGCCGCCGCCAAGGCTGGCAAGCCCCAAGGCCCTGAAGGCTCGCTGGGCAAACTCGCCGCCAGCAACGTCGCCCGTTTGGCGGCACGAGTGCATACAGCCATTAGCGGTAACGACTCGCTGCTGACTGGGTCGGCAAGCCCCATGGACGGCGTGATTGCTGAAATCTTGGTATCCACACCGGCGATCTCCATAGCCGGCGGTACCGATGAGATTCAAAAAAATATTATTGCAGAGCGTGTGATGGGACTACCTAAGGAACCACGTTTCGACGCTGGTCCATTCCGCGATGTTCGCCGCAACACCAGTGGGCCGGGAGCCGATAACTGATGGCAGAATCGAGCGCGTACTCCCTGACGAAACCACTACAAGGCATTAAGGTCATTGAAGTCGGCCAGCTGTTGGCTGGCCCCTTTGCAGGCACCCTGCTCGCCTACTTTGGCGCCGAGGTCATTAAGGTGGAGCCGCCGGGCGACGGTGACCCCATACGCGGTTGGCGCCTGCTCGATGAGCAAGGCACCAGCTACTGGTGGCGCAGTCTTGGCCGCAACAAAAAATCGCTGACGCTGAATCTTCGTAACCAGCAAGGACGCGAGTTGCTGGGCCAGCTGCTCAACGACGCCGACGTACTGATCGAGAATTTTAAGCCGGGCACTATGGAAAAATGGGGGCTGGGGCCTGAAGAAGTGAAGCAAACGAACCCCAATCTCATCTATACCCGTATCTCCGGTTACGGCCAGAGCGGGCCTTACAGTCGAAAACCGGGCTACGCCTCGGTTACCGAAGCCTATTCGGGGTTTCGTTACATCAACGGTTTTCAGGGTGACATACCCGCGCGCCCAAACTTAAGCCTAGGCGATAGCGTGGCAGGCCTACACGCTGCCATAGGCATACTGCTGGCGCTGCTCGCACGCAACGCCGACCGCGCCACCGGTGGGCAGCAACAGGGCCAAGGACAGGTTGTTGATGTGGCACTATACGAATCCATGTTCAATCTCATGGAAGGCATCGTGCCGGAGTATTCTGGCGCAGGCGAAGTACGCGAACCGGCGGGCTCAACCATTACCGGTATCGTGCCAACCAACACCTATCTTTGCCGCGACGGCAAACATGTGGTGATTGGCGGCAACGGCGATTCGATTTATGTGCGGCTGATGACCGCTATCGGACGCGACGACATGGCCAACGACCCGCGCTTCGCGGGTAACCCCGGTCGGGTAACCCATCAAAAACTCATCGACGGCGCGATTGCCGCCTGGACAGACACGCTGACCAGCACGCAAGTCATCAAAACCATGGAAGACGCCGACGTACCGGTGGGTGCTATCTTCAGTATTGCCGATGCCTTTGAGGATCCGCACTATCAGGCGCGCGGCATGTTTGAACAGGTCGACGTGCCTAACTTGCCAGAACCGCTGGCGATTCCGGCGATTCTGCCAAAGCTGACGGGCACGCCGGGCAGCACCGAGTGGCCCGGCGGTGAGGTCGGCAGCCATACCGATGAGCTGCTGCAAAAACTGGGATTGGATAAAGACGCCATTGCCAACTTCAGAGCGCGTGGCATCGTGTAAAGCATAAGGGAAATTTATGAGCGAACACATCAACACCGGGACCGACGAATTGCTGTGCAGTATCGATCAGCGCGTCGCTACCATCATCTTGAACCGGCCAGAGAAGCGTAACGCACTGTCTGACCATCTCACGCCCGCGCTGCGCCAAACCTTGCTCGATTTGGAGACCCGCAACGATGTAGGCTGCATCGTCATCACCGGTGCAGGCAATGCCTTTTGCGCCGGTGGCGACATCGGTGGCATGGGGGGCAATAAATCATCGAGCGGCGATCAATCCGCCGCGCCACCACCCACCATGCAAAATCGGGTACGGACTCTGATTCATAAGCAAGAAACTTTGACGCTACGCCTGTTTGATCACAGCAAACCCACCATTGCCGCACTACCCGGTGTCGCAGCAGGCGCCGGTCTGTGCATTGCCTTGGCTTGCGACATCCGCATTGGCGCAGCCTCGAGCTTTATTACCACCGCCTATCGCAACATCGGCTTTTCCGGTGACTATGGCGGTACATGGATGCTCAATCAGTTGGTTGGCCCTGCTAAGGCTAAGGAACTCTTCTTTACCGGCCGCCGGGTCCAAGCCGATGAGGCGCTAGCGCTTGGCATTTACAATCAAGTGGTCGCAGACGATGACTTCGCAGAAGCGGTTACCACCATGGCCCAACAAATTGCCGCGGGGCCGCCCATCGCTTTAGGTTTTATGAAAGAAAACATCAACCGCGCCATTGAGGGATCACTGCGCGAAAATCTGGCTCGCGAAGCCGATTGTCTTAATCGCTGCGCCGCCACAGACGATCACAAGGAAGCTGTTGCGGCCTTTATGGCGAAGCGCCCACCGGTATTTCACGGTAGATAACCAACTATAGCGAGCCTTTTTATGCCCACTTGGCAAAACTGGTCTGGTCGCTTAACCAGCAAACCAGAACAACTGAGTTTTATTTATTCCGAAGAACAGGCTGCGGCACTGGCGCTGGCCAGCACAAAGGCAGGCCAATCCCTGCGCGCGGTTGGTGCCGGTCATTCCCATAAAGAACTCGTTGTAGATGGCGACGTCATCGCCGACTTGCAGGCGCTGTCAGGTGTGATCTCAGTGGATGCACAGCGTCTTACCGCTTGGGTGGCGGGTGGCACTAAGATTTTCGCCCTCGGTGCAGCTCTGCATCGACATGGTTTGGCCTTACCCAACCAAGGCGATATTGACCAACAAAGCATCAGCGGCGCTACGGCAACCGGCACCCACGGCACTGGCGCCAGCCTGCAAAACCTAAGCAGCCGAGTGATTGGCGCGCGCATCGCGCTGGCCAGTGGCGAGATTGTCGAATGCTCGCCAAGTCATAACAGTGAACTGTGGCAGGCCAGTCGCCTGCACCTTGGCGCCTTCGGGCTTGTCGTGGCCCTGCAGCTGCAATGCGTGGCGTCTTATCGCCTACAGGAGCAAATCCAAAAACTGCCACTAAACGCCGCGCTTGATGATCTTGATGACTTGGTCACCAACAACCGACACTGTGAGTTCTTTTGGTACCCGCAATCTGACACCGCCAACCTCAAAACCATCAATCCCACCAACGCTGCCGCACAATATCCGTTGGCCGGCGAAGGCGAGCGCTGTGGTTGGAACTTTGAAGTACTGCCCAACCATCGCCCTCACCTGCACACAGAAATGGAATACAGCGTGCGCGCCAGCCAAGGCCCCGAGTGCATGCGAGCCATTCAATCGCTGCTTAACGACACCTTCACCGATGTGCGCTGGCCGGTGGAGTATCGAACCTTAGCCGCGGACGATGTCTGGCTGTCTACGGCTTACCAGCGCGACACCGTTACCATTTCCGTGCATCAGGACGTGAACTTGCCAGACGGCGATTATTACCGCGCCTGCGAGGAGATCTTTTTAGATTTTGACGGTCGCCCGCACTGGGGCAAGGCCAATTATTTAACCGGCGAACAATTAGCAAAGCAGCATGCTAGGTGGGATGACTGGTGGCGGGTTCGCGACGGCGTGGATCCGAAGGGCACGTTCTTAAACCCCTACATGCGCAGCATACGTCCCTAGGAAAACGCTCATGCACCCATCCTATACCTCGACGTTTCCGGAGCTGGGTTTCTATGGCCTGCCCGGCCATAGCCGCACGCCGAGAGATATCCTGAAACAAGCCCAAGATGCCGAAGCACTGGGCATCGGCAACATCATGATTTCCGAGCGGGCAGACTACAAAGAGATTTCTGCGCTGTGTGGCGCAGTGGCGGCGGTGACTGAGAACATTTATATCGGCACATCGGGCACCAACCTCAACACCCGCCATCCAGTGATTACCGCGTCCATGGGTTCCACATTGAACAGCCTTTCCGAAGGCCGTTTTGCCCTCGGTCTTGCCAAGGGCGTCGGCCTACGCTGGAAGGCAATGAATGTTGATTTTCCCACCTTTGAGCGCGAGGCCGAATTCATCGCGATGATGCGCAAACTCTGGCGCGGCGAGCGAGAACTGGGCCACCAAAGCGTCCTCGGCCAATACCCTGCCCTGCATTTAGCCGACTACGTGAGTGAAGACATTCCTGTGCTTTATGTAGGTTTCGGACCCAAGAGTTTGCAGCAAGCTGGCAGAGTCTATGACGGCGCGCACCTACATACTTTTATGAGCGACCAAGCCCTGAGCGAGGCGGTCGCCCATTTCCGCGCGGGCGAAGCTGAAACGGGACGTTCTGGCGGCAAGCTGTGGTCGGTGTTCGCCACCGCCTGCGACGTCAGCGAGGAACGCTACCTCAAGCTGATCGTGGCGCGGCTGGCAACTTACCTACAAATACCGGGCTACGGCGAAGCCCTGGTGAACGTCAACGGCTGGGATATGGATACGCTTCAAGCCTTTCGCAATGCTCCGATCATCGCGGGTATGACCGGCGCCATCGACAGCGTGGCGAGCTATACCGAACTCGCCGAAATCGACAAGCTGATTCCGCAAGAATGGCGACCAGCCGCTGTGGGGGATGCCAAGACCTGCGCACAGCGCTGGTTGGATCAAATCAACGCCGGCGCTGACGGCGTCATCATTCATGCCAGTACGCCTGAGGAATTTGCGCCAGTACTTGCTGAGTACGAAAAAATCAGACCTTCTGAGTTATTCGCGCAACGTACCAATCGGCCAGGCTAGCGGTCACCAGTAATTTTAGGCAGCAGTTCATAAGCCTGCGTTACCCAACGCGAAAACCCAGACGCCTTAAATTCTGCCACGCTGCCATAGCCATAAAGCGCACCAATAAAATCCATGCCGTTGTTCTTCGCCCCCACCGCATCGTGACTGCGATCCCCAATCATGAGGGCCTGTTGCGGGCTGATGCTGGTTTCGGCCAAGGCATATTTAAGCAGCTCGCTTTTGTCCGCCAAGGAGCCATCGAGGTTCGAGCCAAAGGTACCGGTGAAGAAGCCAGCTAGGCCAAAGTGCTCGAGAATTTGATCCACAAACACCAGCGGCTTGCTGGAGGCAACATACAGAGGATATTCATTAGATATTTTACTGAGTACCTCAGGAATACCTTCGTAAACCGCATTTTCAAAAAGCCCTATGGTGCTGAATCGCTGGCGATACCAGCTCATGCCTTCTGCCGCTCGATCAGCGCCTACCAGTTTCGTAAAATTTTCTACGAGCGGTGGGCCAATGCACCACTCCAGCGCGTTCTTGCTCGGCACGGGCTCACCCATTTGTCCCAGCGCGTATTGCACGCAGCCGGTAATCCCTTCCTTGGGGTCGGTCAGGGTGCCGTCGAGGTCAAAAAAAATTGCCTCTATCGCTCGCAGATCAGAAGGTTTTTGCACGGTTGTTAGGCTCTGTTTTATCACTCTATTATGCGGGCTGAGTTTTCAGGACACACGCATCATGACCATTTCCGGCGACTTCCCCCACATTACTAACCGACGTATCACCAGCAACGGCATCGAACTAAACATTGCTGAACAGGGTGATGCTGACGCGCCGTTGATCGTGATGCTGCATGGCTTCCCAGAGTCGTGGTTCTCGTGGCGACACCAATTCGCGCCGCTGGCGGCCGCGGGCTATCACGTCGTCGCACCAGACATGCGCGGCTATGGCGAATCCGATAAGCCGTCTGACATTAGCGCCTACAATCAAGTCGAGGTCGTCAATGACGTTAAGGGCTTGGTGGCCGCGCTGGGTTATGAAACAGCCATCGTTATCGGCCACGATTGGGGCGGTCCCACCGCATGGAGTTGCGCCCTCTGGCATCCCGAGATTTTCTCCGCCGTGGGCGTGCTGTCGGTGCCCTTCACACCGCGCTCACCAATACCTCCACTGGATGCCATGAAAGCGTTTTTTAAGGGTAAATTTTTTTACCAGCTGTACTTCCAAACGCCCGGCGTGGCGGAAGCCGAATTTGACAAAGATGTGCGTACTGCCCTGCGCAAGTTCTATCACATGGCCAGCGGTGAATTAGATCTGAGTACTTTGGTTGAAAAATCTGCCGACGACGACATGCTCACCAGCTTGACCGATCCTGAAAAAATGGGAGATTGGCTCACTGCCGACGATCTCGACTTTTATGTCAATGAATTCACCCAAAGCGGTTTTGCCGGTCCGCTTAACTACTACCGCAACCACAATCTCACTTGGGAACTGAACGCCAATAAGCCGACCCAGATCCATCAGCCTGCGCTCTTTGTCGCTGGCGAGCGCGACGGTGTCATCGCCATGGCCGGGCCAGCGCTGGAGAGCATGCCCAACTTCGTCAAAGACCTGCGCACCAATGTGCTGATCCCAAAGATCGGCCACTGGACTCAGCAAGAAGCGCCGGATGCGGTAAATGGCTATCTACTCGACTGGCTCGCTGGACTAAGCTAGTCGTGACCGATTCAGCTAAGGCTAGCGCCGGAGTATTTCAGGATCTTACGGTTATCGACGTCAGCGGCAGCGTTGCCACCAGCTATGCCTCGAAGCTGTTCGCCGATTACGGTGCGCTCGTCATCAACGTTGAGCCGCCAGAGGGCTTTGACACGCGCGGGCTAAAACCACTGCTGCCGAATGGCGATAGCGCCATGCACGGCTATCTGCACACCAACAAACACAGCGTGCTGGCCTCATGCACTCAGTTTCACGAAGAGCCACTAGCCAGCAAGGCGGATCTGGTCATTTTTGATCCAGACGCACTGCCCAATGCGGATTATTTGCAGAATATCGGCACCAATACGTGCGCAGTGAGTTGGTACGGCCTAACCGGCAGATACAGCAGCTACAAAGGCTCCGACGCCACCGTACACGCATTGACCGGTCTCATGCGGGGTATCGGCACCGTTGCGGGCCCGCCGGTGATCCCGCCGGGGTATCAAGCCCAAATGATTGGCGGATTAAGCGCGTTTAATGGCGCCTTGGGGCATTTGCTGGCCCAACGTCTGGGTAACCTCACCGCGCCCTTTCATCTAGACGCGAGCATCATGGAAGCCAACATGTGCTTTACCGACTTGGGGCCGATCAACGCCTATAACGAGAACCCGCTGCCGCCGCGCATGGGCATCAATCGGTTTCCGCCGACCTACCCGCTGGGCATCTGGCCCTGCAAAGACGGTTGGCTTGGTGTAACCAATCTCACCCCCGGGCAGTGGCAGGCCTTTTGTCAGCTGTTGGGCATGGAGCATTACGCCGACATCGAGCTGTTCCAAAGCAGCGTGAGCCGTCTGGAATCCTCAGACATTTTGGAGCCGGAAATATTGCAGGCGCTGGCCCAGCACAGTGCTGAGGATTTGTTCTATCGCGGCCAAGCCATGCGCATTCCGCTGGCTCGGGTACCCACCATGGAAGAGCTATTCAAGGTGGATCAGTACGTAACGCGCAACGCGTTTAGCCAAGTCCAATCGGGCGGCGAGGCATTTGCCGCACCATCGACACCCTTTCGTCTGTTTACCACACCACCGCACTTCGGGGGTCCGGTTGCCGCCCTTGGCGCCCAGTCCCAGCAATGGGGCAGCCGCCCATGAGTCACCAAGCAAGGCCACTAGAAGGCATCCGCATCATCGATCTGTCCATGGGCTGGGCTGGGCCGCTAGCTACTCGTAATCTGGCGGACATGGGTGCACAAGTAATCAAGGTAGAAAGCTGCGAGCGTTTTGACTGGTGGCGCAGCTGGGAGGCCACGCAGGCGTGGATCGCGGACAACGGCGCAGAAAAATCGCCGCAATATCTCTACGTGAATCGCAACAAGCAAGACATCACGCTGGATCTCGAAAATCCGCGAGGACGCGAACTGCTGTTGCAACTCGTCGCAACGGCAGACGTCCTGGTTGAAAACTACTCCGGCGGCGTACTGCCAAAACTGAAGCTCGATTACTCGAACCTCATCGAAGCCAACCCTGGCTTGGTGATGGTATCCATGCCGGCCTTTGGCAGCACCGGGCCATGGTCGCAGTTTCGAGCTTACGGCTCCACGGTTGAGCACTCCTCCGGCCTGCCCCACTTGGTCGGCGACCCGGAACAAGCACCAACCATGCAGCATGTGGCCTTTGGCGATGCCGTTGGCGGCCTCAATGGCACCGCGGCCATTCTCACGGCGCTGTGGCATAAGCAGCGCAGCGGCGAAGGTCAATTTGTCGATCTCAGTCAGGTGGAATGCCTGTTTCCTCTCGCAGCACCCGGCATTTTACACCAGTCGGTGTACGGACAATCACCGCGGCGATCTGGCAACAAGCATCCCGATCACGCGCCTCATGGGGTTTATCCTTGCGAGGGTGATGATGCTTGGGTGGTTATTCAGGTCACTGACGAAATACAATGGCAGCGACTGCAGGACCTCATTCCTGCGCTAGCGCCATTTGGCGACGTGGATGAGCGCCTTGACAAGCGCGAGGCACTAGATGAGTGCGTTCGCGCATGGACACAACAACGCCCCGCGGCTGCGGTAATGCAGTTATTGCAGGGGGTCGGTGTGACCGCTGCGAAGCTCAACAACGCGCAAGCAATACTCGACGAGCCTCACCTGCAAGATCGCGGTTACCTGCAGTGGCTCGAGCGCGAATACGTGGGCGTGCAGCCCCACCCCAGTCCACCGTTTCGCGTGACTGCCGACCCCATACCGATAACCTCACCCGCCCCCACCTTGGGGCAGCATAACCACGACATACTGGGAGAATTGCTAGGGCTGGGCGCAGCTGAACTCGAAGAGCTGGAACAACAGGGCGTCATTGGCACCAAGCCGCGCATGCCCAGCGCTAAAAAGGCTATTTAGCCACATCCATCAACTCGACAAATCCCGACGGTTTGTGGGGGCCAATAATCAGTTGTTCCAGCACGCCATGACCTCGGCGCTCGCCTAGCGAGCCGGTCATATGGGTCTCCGAAATTGCTTGTATGTGCAGAGTGTGGGCATCGTCTACTTCGTCGAGCTTGTGCTCTTCATAGGTCGACGCCGGGCCGCCGTGATACTTGCCGTGGCCAAAGGTTTCATGACCATAGCCCACCCCTTTCATGTACCAATGAAACTTGGGCTTCATGGTGATGGTGACCTCGCCAGCACCACGACGCCGCTGCCATTGAATCTGAATTTCCTTGGCGTGGCGGGTCCCGGGAATGAAGTCGATATGCGACGCAACCTGAGCCATTACCTCCGTCTCGCCCTGTCCATGCAGTGGCACGAATGCTCCGGCGGTATTCCACGGATCGCCGAATTCATCATCGTTCAGGTGATAAAGCGTCACCGCGTCATCCCAGTTAATTGGCGCCCACAGCCAGTAGAACTGTTGAAAGGGTTCCGCCGAGGGATTTGCCTGAACATCACGCTCACCAATGGGCCGAATGCCCCACGAACGATCGCGAGTGCCAAGCCAGCGCAACGGCGCCACCTCTAAGCGCTCGCCCTGATGTTTGATCCAACCTTCCCAACAACCGTTTTGCGTTAACCGCGTGTAGTCCATAAAGAGCTGTGAACCCAAGCGGCGTGTGAAGCGGGGTTCCTCTTGAGCAGGCGCGCGACCGCGAAACAGCAGGTCGGCCTCGATGCCATGCTCTGGTGCATCAATTCGAAGACGCAGACTTTGCAGCGGCTCAATGACCTCAACCCGAATGCTGCCCACTTGGGTAT
>PYIJ01016121.1_pt1 | contig 11496 bp, 14 predicted proteins | sample 3578051 | NCBI WGS metagenome assembly PYIJ01 (sample SAMN08408021, study PRJNA431606) | Marine metagenome isolate SA_KN192-05_S13_5m, whole genome shotgun... | biome: marine; feature: oceanic pelagic zone; material: water; isolation source: surface water sample, 0.2-0.8 um fraction ... | reverse complement strand
TTCAAATGAATGTGAATACTGAATAAGAGCTCATTTATATGATCTCCGGTCGGAGACAGATAACCAAAAATTAGTAGATGAAATAGCTGAAAACTGGAAAGATAGTAGTCTCTCTGAGCAACAGAAAGCTATTTGTTATTTGGCTGAAAAATTAACAAAAAGCCCTGGAAAAATTAATGTTGACGATATAAATAAAATTAAAAAGTTTGGGTATAACGATAAAGAGATATCAGAAATTGTACAAATTATTTCATATTTCAATTATATTAATCGAGTCGCTGATGGACTTGGTTTAGATCCCGAAAGTTTTTTAGACAAACTAGGTTATGAAAAAAATCTTGACCAATAATTGTCTTTCCCTACTATTTAATAGGTGAAAATAAATCCTACATTCTCATTATTCAGCGCCCTAATACTGGCATTTATTTTTGGATTTTCATTATCATCAAATTTCAAATTTCCTTACGAGACGAATCAATTTTTAAGTGTTTCAATAGATAATAATCCATTAATCATAGGAAACGAACAAAATCCTGCTTCAGTATCTTCTGATCAAATATACGAAGATTTAAATAATATTGATATATTGTCAAATATTGATACAGAAGATAGATGGAAAGCCGACGATATAGAAAAAATGGATGTTAGCGTCCTTCCTGAAAGCGATGGTGCGGAAATAAATATTACTGCTTTCTCAATTTATCAAACAAGCGAACAGATAATTAATAACAAATCAATACCTAATATAAATATGACTGAAGGTTGCTTAGTAGAAGATGTATTAAATGATAATCAAATATGGCATTCCCCAGATCGAACTAGCAATTACAGTAGAAGATTTTTTAACATCTCAATTCAAGTTGAATTTGGCCTAAATCTAAATCCAAACTGTCTCTCAGAAATGATTCCTGGTATCTTAAATGATCCAAGAGGTTGGGCAACGGTAGAAAATACGAGTTTCCAAATAGTTGACAAAGAAGTTGCAGATTTAAATATTGTCTTTGCAAGTCCTGATACGGTTGATGAATTGTGTTATCCTCTGCAAACTAATGGCATTTATTCATGCAGGAATGAAAAAAATGTTGTAATAAATATGTATAGATGGCTTTCAGGAGCAAAAGATTTTAATAATGAAATAGCTACTTATCGTATCTACCTAATTAATCATGAGGTTGGTCACTATCTTGGATGGGGACATACTGATTGTCCTTCTGAAAATGCATTAGCACCGGTTATGATGCAACAATCAAAGTCGACTAGCGGGTGTATTCCAAATGGATGGCCAATCTATGAAAGAGTTAAACTACTTTATAAAACGCCTTAAAGTAAATCTTTTATTCTTTTAAGAAACTCTCTCTTCAGAATTAAGAACAGAAAATTTTGATTCAGAATTTATCATTTTTGTATTTGGGAAGACTCCTCTACTTTTGTACCAACAAATCGAACTCAATGCAAGCATGACTCCTATAAGTCCAAAACTAATTGAGTGACTTGGTACAGAATTTTCAACTCCACCAAAGAAATTACTGATAGCTAACGAGCCTATAAAAAAGCAATAAAATTTTAATATTATTTTTTGGGCATAGATTTCTTGTATATATCTTGCCCATAAAGCTAAGAGGGTAATTGATAGTGAAGTTATCCAAACTATTCTGTTTGAATTAAACCAAGAACCAGTTGCCTGAGCTGTATATTCAAGTTGAAGTACTGTTGAAATTGTGTTTGGAGCTAAAGCTAGCATTACAGTGACTAATCCTGACAATGTTGCTATGACAATATTGATTGATCTAAAATTTATTGTATCTAAATATGTATTTTTTTCCATGACACATTATGTATTAGATATATGTGTTTAACAAGAGTTTTTTTTTAAAAAATTGGTGCCAGCCAAAAACAACTAAATTTGTTAATTAATTATTATATTTATTTATTTTTATTACAACTACTTTTTAAAAAAGTTATATTTTGACTGAAGTATCTCCATCTAAGATTTTTTTAATATTTTCAACTGTGTCTAAACCAGCCTTCAATTGAGCCTCGATTGTAGATGCTCCAATATGTGGAGTGGAAATTAAATTTAGATTAGTAAAAGTATCCATATTTTTTGGTGGTTCCTCAGAGTAGACATCTAACCCGGCTCCAAAAATTCTTTCAGATTTTAATAGCTCTAATAAGTAATTCTCGTCTAGAACACCACCTCTTGAAGTATTGACTATTATTGCATTTTCTTTTAGTAAATCTAACTTTTGCATTGAAATAAGGTTTTCGGTTTCTTTAGTTTTTATAACATGAATTGAAACTACGTCTGATGTAGAAAGAAGCTCATCAAGCTCTAAGTTTTTTTCTGGACCACTCCAATCATTTATATACGGATCGTAAAAAGCTACAGACATACCAAAACTTTTCATTCTCTCAGATACTAATTTACCTGCTTTACCAAATCCTACGATTCCTAACTGCTTGCCGTATAACTCAATCCCTGTAAATTCTTTTCTGTTCCATTTACCTTCTTTAACATGCTTATCAGAAAGATTAATCTTTCTCGCAGTACTTATTATTAAAGCTACTGTCAGTTCAACAACAGATATTAAGTTGGCTGATGGTGAATTGGTAACGAATATATTTTTTGACTTAGCATAATCTAAATCAATGTTGTCAACACCTACACCGCACCGTGCTATTATTTTTAAACTTTTTCCTTTATCTATAGTTTCTTTGTTTAAAGTAGTTGCACTTCTAATAACAACTATTTCAGCATCTTGAATGTTTACATTTAAATCTTCAATCTTGTTTTGAGAAGAAGAAATATCAGTACAATCTCCAATACGTTGGAGCTCTTCTATCACTTTTTCATTTAAAGAATCGCAAATTAATATTTTCATTATGTATCTTGTAGTTTTTTTAAAGCCAATTCATGAATTTCGCTTGAAGCAGATGCTAAAACATAAACATTACTCTGCTCAAAATCTAACTTTTTACCCTCCCAATCTGTCATGATACCACCAGCTCCTTCAACAATTTTGATAAGTGGTAAATAATCATGTGGAGCAGTCAGGCGCTCTGCAACAATATCAATATACCCACTTGCTAGAAGCCCATAATTATAGCAATCGCTGCCTGTTGTCGTAACTTTTACAGCTTGCTCTAATGATTGATAGGCTCTCCACTTTTTCATTCCAAATTCATGACTAGATGTAGTAGCCATTACAGCATTTTTTAAATTTTTAACGGCTTTACATTGCGTTAATGCTTGACTTACTTTCGTTTGTTTGGGATGAAAAGAAGTCCATCTTTCACCTAAAGCGGGGCAATCGATAGCTCCACCAATTAATTCTTCATTTACCACAACAGCTAAAAGTGTTCCAAAATCATGCTTTCCTGCTACAAAACTTCTTGTACCATCAATTGGATCAATATACCAAGTAATATTTTCTGAACCATCAACATAATCAAGCTCCTCACCAACAATGTTATGGTTTGGATATTTTTCTAAAATTTTAGTTCTGATGTATTGCTCAATTTCCATATCTGCCTTAGTGACAGGACTCGAGTCTCCTTTAAGAGTCATACCTCTAATTTCTCGAAAATTTTCTAAAGCAATTGTTCCAGAAATATCTAATACTTCATTAACGAACTCTTCTAATTCTTCTAATAGATTTTTTTTCATTGCAACCACTCTGTGAATTAAAGGTTATTCTATATAGTTAAAAAAGTCTTAGGACCAATTAACAAAGATTTAACAAAAAAAATTAAATATATTTTAATTCTTTAAGTTTTTTTTCTAGCTCAACATCTGATGGTTCAACTAAAAAAGATTCATCATCAAAAACAATTGTGGGAATTCTTCTTTGGTTTACTTGTAATGTCTTTATGTATTCATTTGCATCTTCATTTAAATCAACATTAATTTCATTAAAAGCTAGATTTAATTTCTTTAAAAATGCTTTTGATCTGACACAATCTCCGCACCAGTCAGTAGTGTAAAAATCTATCTTCACTTTATGAATTTCCTTGTAATGGGTCAACCAATATAGATAAAATATCACTTAATCCTGATAGGCTTTGAAAGGCTGCTTCAAGAGTAATTACAGAGTCTATAGCAATCTCTAACTTTGGAAGTAAGTTTTGAATATCAGTAATTACAACTAGAGCATTATCTACTTCACTCGATAGTGTTTGTAACTCAGAATATAAAAAGTAACCAGTACCTAAAAATATAGTTAATAAAATTATTTGGAGAAAAAGAATTAACTTTAACAAATTAGATTAATGCAGAGACTTTTTCTTTTATAACTTCTTTTGGCTGCACGCCAACAAAGCGTTCTTTAACTTCTCCACCCTTAAGCATAACAACAGTTGGTACTCCCATTACACCATTGGCTCCAGCTATCTCAGGATGCTGATCAACATCAAGTTTTACAAACTCAACACCAGCGACTTCGTCTGATAGTTCTTCTAAAATTGGGCTTAAAACTTTGCACGGGCCACACCATGTAGCATGAAAATCTATTACAACTGGTGCCTCAGAACTTAATAATTCGTTATATTCTTCTGCGTTTATATCTTTCATTAATCTCCTTAATTGTAAATTTATTTTATAGGTGTTGAATTTATACAAGTAACTTTCTGAGATAAATAAATTAAATATTATCTTTATAATTAAAGAAATGAACAATGTTGTCGTTTCCCCACATTATCTATCAACTGAACTAGGTTCATCAGTGTTCAAAAAGGGTGGTAATGCTGTAGATGCTGCGATAGCAACTAATCTTGTTCAAGGTATAGTTGCCCCAGAAACTTGCGGTATTGGTGGTGATTTATTTGCACTAATTTGGATTCCTGGCAAAAGTAAGCCAGAATTTTTAGATGCTTCAGGTTATGCTGGTTCTCTAGTAAACCTAGAAAGTCTTGCTAATTATGAAAACATACCCTTAAATCATCCACTTTCAGTAACCATTCCTGGAACTGTAGCGGGGTGGACTGAGTTAAGTAATAAATATGGGAATATATCTATCAATGAAATTTTAGATATTGGAATAAATCTCTGTCACGATGGGTTTAAGTTAAGTGAGGAACTTTATGGCTCTCTTGCAAAACATAGTGAAGAATTGAGTGGGCAAAAGTCTGGATATGGTTTTTACAGAAATGGTAAACCTTTTATGCCTGAAACGTTAATCAGACGACCTCAGCTTGGCAAGACACTTGAACTGTTGAAAGAGAACGGTCTTGAATATTTTTATAACGGAGATATCGCTAGCGAGATTTCAAATTCGGTAAATAAATATATTACTAAAGAGGATTTATCAAACTACAAACCTTCCTGGAGAGATCCATTACATGTGAATATATATGGTTATGATGGCTGGACAAGTCCGCCAAGCACTCAAGGTTATTTAACTTTAAGTGCTTTAAAAGGTTTCGAACTCATTGATAATAAAGAAGACTATCTTCATACACTTATTGAATCTTATAGAATTTTTGCTGCTGACAGAGATAATATTACTTACGATTATATGGGAAAAGACGATACCTTTAATGGAACTGATTACACGTACATAAACGATAATGTAATGAAATTTGATAGCAACTCTTCTGGAAAATTTAATTTTCCAAATCCCCATGGTGGTGGAACAGCATATATGAATGCCGTTGACGAAAGCGGATTAGGAATATCATTAATTCAGTCAAATTTTCATGGAATTGGAAGCAGAATTGGTGTTGGAAGTTATGGATTTTTTCTTCACAATAGAGGTTGTGGTTTTAATTTAATTAAAAACCATCCAAACATAATACACCCAGGAAAAAAACCACTGCATACTTTATCTCCAACACTATGGTCCAAAAATAATGAATTGGAGTTTATAGTTGGAACAAGGGGTGGACGATATCAACCACAATTACTAGCTCAACATATCCTCCCTTATATTTTAGGAAAAAGTAGTTTTGAAGAAATAGTAAAAAAACCAAGATGGTCATTAGAGTATTTTGGTTCAAATACTGATTCGGAAATCAAATTTGAATTTATAGAAGAATCAGTTAAGAACTCTTTAGTTAGTAAAGGACATAAAGTAACTGTCGAAGACAGGCTTATTTCTAGCTATGGTCCGATTTCGACAATTTATCGAGATTCTTCAGGATATTTTAAAGGCGTACCAGATGTAAGAGTTGGTACCGAAAAAGCATTTAATAGTTTTTGATTTCTTTTAAATGTTCTTTATTAATGATTTTTTTTCTCTTATCGTAATCTTTTCTACCCTTTGCTAAAGCGAATTCAATTTTTATATATCCATTCTTTTCAAAAACTTTTGTAGCAATTAATGTATATCCTTTTTGTGAAAGTAATCCAATAAGTTTTTTTATTTCCCCTTTATGTAAAAGCAATTTTCTAGGAGACTTGGGGTCATAATCAGCAATGTTTGAGTATTTATATGGTTCAATATTCATCTCCATTACATAAGCCTCTTCATCTTCAATTATTGCAAACGCATCAACTATTGATACGCCGCCATTTCTTACACTTTTAGTTTCTGGGCCTGATAAAACTACGCCAGCTTCGTAAAACTCATGAAAATCGTAAGAGTTTCTGGCTTTTCGGTTTTCAGCAAATACTTTCATTAATCTAGTAAACAATAAGGGTTTATTCTACCCCTTGAAGTTGGGTCTAAGTAAGGAAGAGAACAGTTAATACTGCCTGGATTTCTTAGCCTCACCTCGAAATGTAAGTGGGGACCAGTTGACCTTCCTGTTGTTCCTATAGTGCCAATCTGATCTCCGGTTACCACTGTTTCGCCAACACTTACAAGGATTTTATCCATATGAAAATACAGTGTAGTCATACCTCCACCATGATCAATAAATACCGTCCTGCCAGCAAGTCCGTAATATCTTGCAAGGATAACTACTCCCCCTGCAGCTGCCTTGATTGGTGTACCTCGAGAAGCAGCTATGTCAATTGCGCCGTGAAAACTAGTAGTTCCACCAAGTCTTCTCCATTTATAACCACTAGAAACATATCCTGTAGTAACTGGCCAAGTTAACTTGTTAGGTGCAATACCACCAGTACTACTTAGCCTGTCAATATCAGCTTGAATAGCATCTTCAAGCTTTTCTAAATCAGCATGTTCTTTGTCTAATTTTTCAAGTTCCTTATTCGCTTTATTTAATAAGCTTTGAGCATTTTGCCTTGCTCTCAGAACTTGAGCCTTTTTGGATTCTACTAGTCTTTTCTCACGCTCTACAGCTTCTTTTTTTTCTTCAATCTCTTCAGCAAATTCTTCAGCCTCTATAGAAATTTCATTTTTTCTTTCTTCTTCATTTTGTAAATTAATTACAACCTCAACTCTTTCGTCCTCACGTTGAGTTAAAAATTCTGTTTGACTGGATGCTAGAGACTGTAATGCATTTAACTGTTCGACAATTGCATAAGCAGAATCAACAACTGTTGAAGCATAACCAAGAGCGACTAAAAAACTTGATAGTTCATCTAGCTCTATAAATAGTGCAGTAGTTGGGCTCATTACACCATTTATGTATAAACTGACCGCTTGTTCTTGTAAACTTTCATCTGCTTCTAGAAGGTTCTTTTGTGTTTCAAAGAGCTCATTTGAAACGTCAGTTATTTCACTTTTTATTTTCCCAAGTTTTATTTGTTCTTGAATTATATTTTCTTGAACTGCTACAAGGTCATTGAGTGAAAAATCATAATTTTCTAATGCCTTTTCTAGCTCTCTCTCTACAGTGGATAATTTACTTTGCACCTCAGCTAACTCACTATTGACCTGAGCGAGGTCTCTGTCGTTTGCAATAATTGCTTTTTCTAAATCTGTTCTTTCGCCTTCGTATTTACTTATTTGTTCCGCAATTGCTTGGAGCTGTCTCTCAACTTCAATTAATCTGTCTTCAGCTGTAATAGCCTTCAGGTCACTTGGAAATAGAAAAGAAGTAAGAAAAAAAATTGGAGTAATTAAAAAAGTAATTTTTTTAATCATTCAAAGCTTTTCTTATGCCAACAAACGAAGCAAACAATCCAAAAACAAGTGAGAACAGTAATAAAGAAACTGTAAGGAAAATTAAGTAATTGTCAGAAATATTTATATCAAAAATACTTTCTGAAACTATAGAATTTTTAGAATATTCTATAACAGCCCAACCAAAACCTACAGCAATACTTGTGCCGATTAATGACTCCACTACTGCCTCAAATATGAAAGGCAGCCTGATATATGTTGATGAAGCTCCTAATAGTCTCATGATTTTTATCTCTTTCTTTTTTGAATAGGCAGCCAGCCTAAGAGTGTTGATAATCAAGATAAAGGCAGCAAAACCTATCAACATTGCAAAAGCTGAAGCTGAAATTACTAATGTATCTGTAAGGCTTAAAAGTCTCTCAATTGCTTCTCCAGATGAACGTATTTCTTTTACAGCAGGGTTTCCCTCAAGTCTTTCAATAATTAGGGTGTAATCAGATGGATCATTTAAATTAATTCGTAATGATGAGGGTAAAATTTCAAAATCAACCTCTGCTAAAAGCTCTGGTTGATCTTTGAAAAGTGTTTGAAATTCTTCTTTGGCCTCAGGTTTTGAAAAGTAATCTACTGTTCTTACTTCTGGATAGCTTTCTAGTGATTCCTGTAATTGCTTGTGTGCAGTAGTAGTAACTCTATCATCAAGAAAAACAACAACGTGTATACCGCTTTGCCAACGAAGAGTATTATTTTGAACTATAGATCTTGCAGATAGTGTAGTGAAAACAAGAAAGCTAGAAACTAAGACAGCAATAATGGTTGCAAAAACAAGAAGTGGAGCCCTTCTCATATTAAGTATTGTGTTTTTTAAAACAAATGAAAATTTACCCATAACTACCTGACTACGTAACTTCCATTTTTTTCATCTCTAATAACTTTTCCGTCTTTAAGCTCTATCAATCTTTTTTTCCTTCTGTTAACAATAGAAGAATCATGCGTTGCCATCAGAACAGTTGTTCCTGCTCTATTAATTTTTTCTAACAATGAAACAATTTGGACACTTAAGTCTGGATCTAGATTTCCTGTAGGCTCATCACAAAGCAGCACTACAGGATTATTGGCTAATGCTCTAGCAATACTTACTCTAGTTGCCTCACCACCAGATAGTTGTCCAGGATATTTATAGGCGTTCTCATTTAATTCAACTAAATCTAAAAGCGTATTAGTTTTAGCCTCTATTTCTTCAGGTAGCCCTCCCATTACTTCGAGAGCGAAAGCTATATTTTCATATGTATTTCTATTTTCTAGCAATTGTGGCTCTTGAGTTACTATTCCTATTTTTCTTCTAAGTAGTGGGGTTTTCCACTTTGGTAATTTTGATACATCAATATTTGCAACTTCAATTTCTCCTTTTGTGGGAATATATTCTTTGTAAAGTAATTTTAAGAAAGATGATTTTCCACTGCCAGAGTGGCCAACCAAGTAGACAAATTCACCTTCTGAAACTTTTGCAGATACATTAGATAAAGCAACACTTCCGCCTTGAAATACTAATGAAACATTTTTTAATTTAATCATTTATTCCCTGTCTACGCCATTTTAGATAATCTTTAACAAATAAGGAAATGTTGCCGTCAAGAACATCCACAACATTGCCAACCTCAGTGTTGCTTCTAGAATCTTTAACTTGTTGATAAGGCTGTAATACATACGATCTAATTTGCCTACCCCAGCCTGCTTCATGTTGATCTCCTCTTATATTACTAATCTTAAGAAGTTCTTCTTCTTTTTGCTTAAGAATCAACTTTGTTTTCAAAAGCTCCAGTGCTCTTACCTTATTTTGCAATTGTGATCTTTCCGCCTGGCAGGCGACGACAATTCCTGATTCTAAATGGGTTATCCGAACAGCTGAATCTGTTGTATTAACATGTTGGCCACCAGCTCCTGAAGACCTATATACATCAACCCTTATCTCGTCATCCTGAATAAGAATTTCTTGATCATGTTCAATTAAAGGCACCACATCTACTCCAGCAAAACTTGTATGCCTTCTTTTATTGCTGTCAAAAGGGCTAATCCTAACAAGCCTATGAACTCCCCGTTCGCTTTCCAATGTTGCATAAGCTCGATATGCATCAACTCTTATTGATGCTGATTTTATTCCGGCTTCTTCTCCTTGTGAAATTTCTTCAATTTGATATTTCATATCTTGATCGGATAAAAACCTAGTATACATTCTGAGTAACATTTCTGCCCAATCATGCGCGTCAACACCGCCTGCACCGGCATTTATTGTCAATACAGCATTTAAATGATCATACTCATCAAAGTAAAGAGCTTCATTTTCTATTTCTTCAATACTGTTTTCAATTCTTTTTATTTCATCAGAGTATTCTGCTTCATTAATGTCTTCTTCAACTGATAGTTCTACGAGTTCATTAAATTCTGATAGATCTTTTTCTAGATTGCTAAGAGATGAAATTAATTTTTCTATTGAGGAAGCTTCTATTGAAACTTTTTGAGCCTGTTGTGGGTTATCCCAAAAATTTTTGTTATTTATTTGAGAATTGAGTTCCTCTAGCTTTTTTACCTTATTTTCAAAGTCAAAGATACTCCTTAGCCGAAGCTAGTCGTTCTTTAAAAATACTTATTTTGTTTAGGACTTCTTTATACATGCATTAACCATTCCACATTTTTTATATTTCTTACCTGAACCACAATAACATGGATCATTTCTTCCTATTTTGTCCTTAATAATTGTCTTATCTTCTACCTTATCACCGATATTATTTTCTTTTTTGACTATTAGATTTTTATCAAAATTTAACAATAATCTTATAACGGAAAATTTTACATTATCTATTAACTCTTCAAAAAGATCATATCCTTCATTCTGATACTCTACTAAAGGGTCTCTTTGACCCATTGCTCTTAAACCAATACCTGAACGTAAGTAATCCATTTCTGCAAGATGGTCTTTCCAAGACTGATCAATAAATGAAAGAGCCGAACCCCTTGCTAAATTCCAAAAATTAGTTTCATCTTGTTTTTCATTATCATAAAAAAGTTCTTTTAAGCTTTTTTCAATATCTAAATTGTCATTAATTTCTAAATTTTGAAATAATTTGTTTTTTGAAGTATCACTTAATAATTCACTTAGTTCATTTTGAACTAAATCTCTAAATTGGTCCAGGCTTTCATAACTCTTTTTATAATTTTCAATATTTTTTGAAATGATATCAACAACGTCTTCAAACCATCCCTGGATCAAGTCATGTATACTTTCAGACCTTAATAATTCTCTTCGCCATTTATATATTACGTCGCGCTGTTGATTTAAAACTTGATCGAACTTGAGAACATTTTTTCTAATTTCAAAATTTAATGACTCTACCTGTGCTTGAGCTCTTTCTATGCTCTTTGTTACCATTGATTGTTCTATTCTCTCTTCATCAGGTAGATTTAATTTATTCATAATAGATTCAATTCTTTCGCCTTGAAATCTTCGCATTAAATCATCTTGTAGAGATAT
>PYIJ01229077.1_pt1 | contig 11512 bp, 11 predicted proteins | sample 3578051 | NCBI WGS metagenome assembly PYIJ01 (sample SAMN08408021, study PRJNA431606) | Marine metagenome isolate SA_KN192-05_S13_5m, whole genome shotgun... | biome: marine; feature: oceanic pelagic zone; material: water; isolation source: surface water sample, 0.2-0.8 um fraction ... | reverse complement strand
TTGTTAAGGTTAGCTAAACAAGAACTGTAGTCCAGCCTTAAAATCGATAAGGTTGCATGGAATGAAAGAAACTCTAAAAAAGAAAAAAACTATTACGGTCGTAAAAACACCAAAAGTGGTTAATAGACAAACTTTTTATTCAAGGTCATTAGCTACTAGTAATGTTCATTTATGGTTGTGTATTTAATAATTAATTCACAATAATTTCATTTCCTAATTATATTCTAACTAATAATTTTGTTTTCATCATTTATAGTCTTTATTTAGACACTTTATATTATCATTTTAAATGACTCATTTCACTGTAGATTGGACTTGGACAGCTTTAGATTTAAAAATCTGCTTGCCTATATTAGTAACAATAGTCTTTTTTTCTGTCTATTGGTTTACCTCCAAGTCGGATAAAATAAAGAGAATATTCTATAATAAGTATGCTTTTGATCAAGCATCTTTAAAACATATTTTATTCACCAAATATTTTGGTTTTTTTTCTTTGGGGATATTTCCAACTATTATTTGTTTAATATTTTTACCAGAACTAACTCTCGCAGATCTTGGTCTCACTGTAATTTACGAAACTACTTTTTTTTCTATATTTTGGATTTTTGCTCTTTCAGCGGTAATTACACCTTTGACTTATTCTTCTGCCAAGAAGCCTAAAAATCTTGTGAATTATCCTCAAATAAGAGCTAAAGTTTGGTCTAAAAAAATGCTGTTTACTAATGCTTTGGGTTGGTTTTTATATCTTTTTGGATATGAATTTTTATTTAGAGGAGTATTATTAATTCCACTTATAGAGCCATTAGGTATGTGGCCAGCCATAGCGATAAATATTGCTCTTTATTCAGCAACACATATTCCAAAAGGGTTGGACGAAACATTTGGAGCTATTCCATTAGGCTTCGTTCTATGTCTATTAACCTTAAGTTCTGGAACCATTTGGATAGCATTTATTGTTCACCTTGTTATTGGTTGGACTAATTCATTTACTGCTTTAAAATTCCATCCCGATATGCAACTTCAAAAGTAATGAATAGTCTTGATGGAAAAGTTGCAATAGTTACAGGTTCTAGTAGAGGAATAGGGAAGGCGATTGCTATTGAGTTGGCTAAAAAAGGGGTTTCTATAGTTTTAAACGGAAGAGACTCTTCAAGGTTAGAACAAGCTACAAAAGAGCTTAAAAAAATTCACAACAACGTTATTTCTGTTTGTTGTGATGTTTCTATTGCCGATCAATCCAAAGATATGGTCAGTCAAGCCCTGAAAACATTTGGCAAATTGGATATTCTAATTAATAATGTTGGTGTTTCTATGAGAGGAAATGTTGCAGATCTAAATCCAGAGGTCTATAAAACTGTATTTGAAAGCAATGTTTTAGGAGCTATTAACCCTACAATTCCTGCTTTAAAAGAACTTAGAAAAACTCAAGGAAGTCTAGTATTTATTTCTAGTCTTGCAGGGATTAGAGGATTGCCCTATTTATCTGCATAAAGTTCTTCAAAAATGGCTTTAAGAGCTATTGCCGAATCTATCAGAATTGAAGAAAAACAGAACAATATTCATGTTGGTTTAATTCTAGTTGGCATTACTCAAATTGAACACAATAAAGAAACTATTTCATCAGACGGAACTAAAATAGTTTTAAAAAATAGAGATTCTTCCAAAGTTGATTCCACTCAAAGAGTAGCTGAAAAAGTAATTAACAATATTCAAAAAAGAAAATTTATCACTACTCTTACCCCAATTGGAAAATTAAATAGGTTTCTTCAAGCGAGATTTCCCATGTTGGTAGAAAAAATAATTTTAAGCAACTTGGATAAATTCAAAGATAAAAGTGAGTAAAGGTGCTTATAGGAAAAGATTTTGATAAAATAGAAATTTCTGTATTTGGCTTTGATCTAGTAGAACCAAACGCCTTTATTGGCGATAGTTTTATACTAATAGTGGCATTATTTCTAGCTTCAAGAGTTAAAAAAATAGGGACGACCACAGAGTTTTTTAAAAATTGGAGATATTTTTATTTACTTTTTGGATTTGACATGTTTTTTGGAGGAATAGGCCATCTTATGTTCAAATATTGGGGTTTTAATGGCAAATATTTACCTTGGATATTAGGAATTTTTTGTATTTATTTCGTAGAAAGAGCGATGTTAAGCTTGTTAAAGACTAGCTCAAAAGTAATTTGGAAGAATTTGAGCCTCTTTAAATTACTTCTTGCATTTTTCTTAGAACTCGTTGTTTTTTACTATATCGATATGTCTAAAGATCATTCAATTGGTCTGAGAATACCTGCTATAAATTCGGCAATTGGATTTATTTTTTCTCTTGTTATACTGGGAAATAAATTCAGAAAAGAAATAGATAAAAACTTTATTTATATGATTTACGGAGTTTTGCTTTTAATTCCCTCGGGTTTATTTATCAGTTTTAAAATTAATATCCATCCTTGGTTTGACAAAAATGACTTTGGCCATTTATTGCTTATTATAGCCATGTTTCTTTATTTCAAGGCTATTAAATCATACAGTAAAATTACGGTTGACAAATATCTATGATATTATTAATCACTAATATTTAATAATTCAACTTTAATTTGGAATAGTATTTGTTAATTTAATGAATCAGTTTATTTTAGTAATATGAAATCTATTTACTTTTTTGTAGTATTTGTTTTATGCTTGACTTTTAATTGCGTTAGTCAGCAGCGTTACTTAGAAAAAGAAGTTACCATGGATCACGACACCATGTTTTTAAAAAAAGACATGCACAAGCTATCTGGTATTGTATACAATGAATACGGAGAAATTGGATTTTTTAAAAATGGTCTGAGAGAGGGCATTCACAAAGAATGGTTTAGAAATGGTAATCTTAAAGACGAAATATCTTATAGTAATGGGTTAAAAGATGGAGAGTTTAGATACTGGGATGCTAGTGGACAACTGTTAAAAGAAGGTCATTATATTAAAAACAATCTTGACGGTTTTATTAAAGAGTGGTATCACAATGGAAATATTAAATTAGAAGTCCATTATAAAAATGGAGAAATGCATGGGTTAAGAACAGAGTGGTACAAAAGTGGCCATAAATGGTCCGAACAAATAATGGAAAATGGCTATGTTGTTTCAGGAAAACATTTTTATAATGATGGCACTGAAATTACCCATGGAAACTTCATTAAACATTGACTTGGACCATACGTACGCTAAAGATTTGTGGTTGGTCTAGCTTAATAATGGGGTTTATATTCTTCATTAACCCTTATTTGTATGCCGAATTAGAAGGAGCAAATTTTGAAAACATAGCTTGGCTAAGAAATCTAGGTGCTGCACTTATCTCTGTTAATGGAATTGGGGCACTTTTAGCTTCCTCAAATCCAATTAAAGAGAAAAAGCTATACGACGTTGTACTTCTTGCTTCATGTCTCGAGACAATTGCCTTATCTTGGTCTACTTTTAGCTGGGAATTCTCTGCAACTGTCCCATGGTTAATTATAGGTCCTCTGATGATGGCATCACTTGTGAGTATATTGCTTTTATTATTTAGACCATAAATGAATATTTTCAATCTAATTCTATCGGGGTTTTTTCTTCTATTTTTTGCAATTATAATGAATGCTGTTGTTCAATTCTTTTCTATAATGAATTGGTACGATTTGTTAATGAATCTCCAAAAAAAAGAACAGCCAAAAATGAAAGTAATTGATTTTTTATGGCTTTTTTTAGGGTACCCTTTCTTTTTGGGATTAATTATCTACTTTACAGCAAATTTATTCTTCATTTAATTATAATAATTGTTTGTTGGATTTTTGTAGTTTTATAAAAATTATCAAAATGAAAAAAGTTATTGCTCTATTATTTCTAATCCCTACATTTACAATGGCTCAGGAAAAACTTAGTTTTAGTAACATAATTAAAATTAATAGTCAAGATTTGTTTTTAAAAACTGTCATTGAAAATGGTTATTCCGAAGGGAATTCGACTACTGAAAAAATTTATTATGGTAAAGGTCTGTCCAAAAATAAGATGGAAGCTACCGATTGGGCAGAATTTACAACTCTTACTGGAGAATTCTATTTTGAACAAAGTAATTTACAGTATGCTAGAAAGCGTTCTAAACAAAAGAGTTGTTATTATGATCAAATTGTTTCTGAAATAAAAAACACTTGTGAATATTATAAAATAATGAAACACTCTTCCACAAAAAATGGTTCTGTAAACTTCACTACCTATAAATGTCCTGGAGCAAAATTTAAAGGATATTTAGGTTTCGCACAAATAGATGGAAATGGAGTAGTTCAACTATTTCCTAAATAGAGGGTATTTATTTTTAGAATTGAAGGTTATAAATCAGTATCCATTTCTGAAAGATATGTGCTAAGAAACTTTTCCATTGCCCTATAGAAATCAAACTTATTTTCTTCATTTCTAAACCCATGCCCTTCGTTATTTTTTACTAAATATTCTACTTTTACACCTTTATTTCTCATTGCTTTTACCATTTGATCGGATTCATCAACATTTACTCTTGGATCATTTTTACCTTGAGCAATAAAAAGAGGAGCTTTAATTTTATCTACATGAAAAACGGGAGAGACTTCTCTAAGCATCGCACTGTCTTTTTCTACGTCTCCAACCATTTCATACATCATTTGCAACATAGGCTCCCAATAAGGAGGAATAGTTTTCATGAAAGTAAACATATTTGAAACTCCAACATAATCTACACCAGCAGCATACATTTGTGGTTCTTTAACCAGGCCCATTAATGTTGCATATCCTCCATAACTACCACCATAAATAGCAATTCTTGAACTGTCAGCTATTCCTTTATCAATTAACCACTGAGTTCCATCTGTAATATCGTCTTGCATTTCTCTTCCCCATTTTTTGAAGGAAGCTTCAAAGAATTTACGACCATAGCCGGTAGATCCTCTAAAGTTCATTTGCAAAACAGCATATCCTCTGTTGGCCAAAAACTGTATCTCTGGATTAAAACCCCAACTGTCTCTTGCCCAAGGGCCACCATGAGGGTTAATTACAACTGGTAAATTTTTAGCATTTTCCATATTATAGCCTTTTGGAAGAGTTAAATAACCATTTATTTTTAGCCCATCCCTTGATTGGTAATCTATAGGCAATTGGTTGGACATTTCATTTTCATCAATCCACGGGCTAACGTCTACAATCTTTTCCATTTTATCATCATCGGAATTATATATATAATATGAACCTAAAGATTTATCACTGTAGGTTCTTAAAATAATTATATTTTCGTCCTTATTTATAGCTGTAATTCCTATTTCATAACCAGAAAGCTGCTTTTGAATCTTTTCAAATATTGCTTTTGACGTAGAATCAAAATAATGTCTTTCACTTTTCCAGCTTTCAAAGTAAGCAGCAGTAATTACCTTTCTTTTTCTTGAATATCCTACTCCATTAACATCATAGTCATCATTGGCATAAAGGACTCTTACTTCTTTAGAAGTAATGGGGTCAAATTCAACGATTACAGATTTATCTCTTCCTAAATTAGATGAACCAATGATATTTTTGTTGTCAAATGTAAAAAACTGAGGATTAAATCCTTCCTTAAAATTAGTAGTAATAATTGTTTTGAATTCATCTTCTTCGTTTTCTCTATAAAGAATGCTCTGATTAACTCCATCAACAATTGCAGTAGCTATTCTAAGCTTTCCATCGTGGTCAAACATCCACCCTTGAATATTTCCTGGATTTTCTGCCAACATAGATATTTCACCAGTTTTGAGATTTAATCTATATGGATCGAAAACTTGTTTGTTTCGTTTGTTAAGGCCAATTACAACAAAATCTTTTTGATCTGGAAGATCATCAATGATTTGAGCTCTTACCCCATCAAAGTCAGTAAAACTAATAGGGTTAGAACCATCAATATTTACACCAAATAAATGAAAATTTTCATTTCCTCCTTCATCTTTTAAAAAGATAATTTGTTCATTATTAGGCCAAAAATACCCAGCAATATCTCTGGCTTCTTCAAAAGTTAATTGAGTTGCAGAAGAATCGCCAATTTTTTGAATGAATATATTCATTCTGTTTTTGAAAGGTGCCATGAAAGAATAAAAGCTTCCGTCAGGAGATATCTGATAACTAGATTTTTCAGGATTTTTAAAAAAACCCTCCAAAGGAATTTGCTTAGCGATCACTATTGTATTTATTTTTTGTTTAGTATTCTTATAGGTGCATGAAAAAAGACTAAAAGTTAGTATTATTAAAGAAATTTTTTTGGATATTTTATACATTATAGCATTAAATTAAGTATATAAACTAAGTATTTTTGTAACATATGAATTAACATTAATTTTTTTGCATGGATTTATAGCTTCTTAATATAGCCATTTGAAGTAAGCTGTAGGGTAATACTTTTAAAAACCTTAAAGACATTCTGTTTTTCCACCCTGGCACAATTACTGGTTTCCCCTTTAGAGTATTTCTAACAGCTTTTCTAGCCACTTTATGAGCATCTGTAACAGAAATTCTAGCAATGAAACCACCTTTTTGGATTTGATTTTTGACAATATCATTGGTTGGTGTTGCTCCTGGCTGAAGCAAACTTACACTTATCCCAAAACTTTCTAATTCTACTCTTAGAGCCTCAGTAAAATATTTTACATATACTTTTGAAGCAGCATAAACAGACTTATATGGACATGGAAAATTAGCAATCATACTTGCATTATTAAGGATAAAAGCTGGGGAATTTTTTTTTAACTCAGGAATAAAATAGTGAGTCATTCTTGTGGTAGCTTTGATATTTAAATCAATCATTGTCTCAAAGTACTCTAAACTATAGTCCTCAAACGCCCCAAAACCTCCAAACCCAGCATTATTAATTAGAAAGTTAATAGAATAATTTTTTTTCTTAACCCAACTTAAAATTTCTTCTGCACTTTTATTTTCAGTCAAATCAACTTCATAAAAATCAGTCAGAACGTTAAACTCCTCAGAAATCAATACAGATAAGTTTTTTAAATTTTCTTTTGGCAAAGAAACAAGTAATACATTTCTGCCTAAACTAGCACATTCTCTAGCCATTTCTAGCCCCATTCCTTTACTAGCACCTGTAATAAGAGTGTATTTCATATCAAAATTGTCCCTAAATGTATATAACATTATTTATTTTTGTAACATTATCTTTAAATATTAATTATTTTTTTGGATTTAATAAAAGAAATATCAAGTACGTTTTCAAAAAAAACACAGAGAAATTTCATTAAATTTTTTACTAGAAAAAGGCCATCAAGCTTTAGAAAAGATGTCAAACTCTTTGAAGAACTTAACAATCACTACAAATCAAATAGTTATAAAAAACTAAGTCATAAAGGAGACCCAAATTACCATGCAATTAGAAAAAGAATAACTAAGGAACTTATTAATTTTTTGATTTTAGAAAATTCTGAAGATAAATCAAAATCTCCATCAAGAGAAAAAATCCTAACCTTAGCAAGATACTTCATAGATTTTAAAAAATATTCTGAAGCTTGGTCTATACTTACCAAAGAAGAAAAAAAGTCTAATAATTCTAACGACTTCTTATTAAGCTTGAAAATCCAAAGACTTAAATTAAAAATCCTGCCCTACTATCCTCAGGGAGATTTTAAAATAATTAAAAATAACATATTACAGCTTCAAAAAAAACAAGCTGAGGTAGATGAATTTCAACTTTACTTTATTCAAATGAAAAACCTATTAATAGAAAAAATTAAAAATGGAGATGTTAATTTTTCTAATAAAGATTTTAAAAATAGTTTTAACGGGTTACAAAAATTAAATATAAATAAGAATCATCCTGAAATTCATTTAAAAAATATTGAAATAATTAGAGTTCAATATGCAATAGAGAAAAATTACAACGATTTAGTAATTATTTTGGAAAATTATTACAATAATTTAAAATTAAAAACTCTGGGAGATGAATGTTTAAATTGCGTAGCAAACATTGAGTATATAATGTCTTATACCTATTTAGAAGTAAGAGACTTTATTAAATCAGAAAAACATCTTAATAAATTAAAACTTTTGATGGATCAAGAGGATAAAATATTTCATTCATATTTAGGAAAATATATAGGAATTGATAGTTTTTTAAAGGTATTTAACAACCAAATTATTGAGGGGATAGATTCTATTTCAAAATCTCTTGAAAATCACTATGCAGTTTTAAACTTAAGAGAAGAGCTAAACTTGGTATTGAATCTCTCTGCTCTCTTATTGGTAAACCAAAATATTAAAAAATCTAATCAAGTAATTAATAAATTAAATAAATCAGACATTTATTACCAAGAAAATATGGGAAGAGAGTGGCTATTGAGAAAAGAGATGGTAAGAACACTAATTCTTATTGATTTAACTCATATTGATTTAGCAGAAAAAAATATTATATCTATGAAAAATAAATATCTTGATTTATTTCAAATCAAGCAATATAAGATGGTAGTCCCATTTATTAAAGCATTAGAGAAATTTATAAATGAACCTGAAAAAGCAGATAAAGAGGAGTTGAATAATATTTTAAAGGAATTAAATTTTAAGAAAGAAAAAGTTTTTCGTGATCCAAGATTGATTATGTTTTTTTCTTGGTTGAAGTCTAAATATACCAATAAGAAAACTTATGATATACTACTAAATGAGTACCATTCATTGAAATAATTAGTAATATTCGTAATAAATTTTATTGCCGTTATCGTCTTCAAGGGCCAAGCTATTAATTTTTAACTTTTTAATAGTTTTTAATTCGTTGTAAGAAACCCCTAAAACATCATAAGAATAGGTAACCTGCAGTTTATCATCAGAAAATTCCCAAGTGCCAGAAACTGCATCTAGTCCGACAAAACTCATTAAATCTTTATTGTAAAATTGAATGCTTCCGTCTTTAACAAACTCAATATAACTACCATCGCTGTCAATATTAGTAATCACTTCAGTAGCTCCATCAACAGATTGTATTGGCCTCCATTTTTGACAAATTCTTGCACTTTTAGAAAGGAAAGTAAACCCAGGACCTTCTTCATATTTTGCACAAGAATAAATGGTGAGAAAAGTAATTGATAGTAATGTGTATTTAAAAGTTTTCATCGATTTTTTTAATTAATTTTTCAAATATAAAATTTATTGTAAATAAATAATTATTCTTTAGAATTAATGCCATTTGAAAATAAATGTTATTTGCTCAATAAGAATTATACATTTGCAACTTATTTAAAACTATGAATATTAGAAACATAGCTATCATTGCTCACGTTGACCATGGAAAAACAACTCTAGTTGATAAAATGATTTACGCCTGTAATGCAATTGACGAAAGAAAAGAACAAAAAGAATTAATTCTCGATAACAACGATTTAGAAAAGGAAAGAGGAATAACTATTCTTTCAAAAAATGTTTCCGTTAAGTATAAAGAACATAAAATTAATATTATTGACACACCAGGGCACGCTGATTTCGGAGGAGAAGTTGAAAGAGTATTAAATATGGCAGATGGGGTTTTATTATTGGTAGATGCTTTTGAAGGACCCATGCCTCAAACTAGATTTGTTTTACAAAAAGCTATAGAACTAGGTTTGAAACCAATGGTTGTTATTAACAAAGTTGACAAGGAAAATTGTCGTCCTGATGAAGTGCAAGAAAAGGTATTTGACTTAATGTTCAACCTTGATGCAACTGAAGAGCAGTTAGATTTCCCAACTATTTATGGATCTGCAAAGCTTGGATGGATGGATTCTGATTATAAGACTCCAAATGACAATATTTTCCCATTATTAGATGCTGTAATTGATTTTATTCCAGCTCCAAAATTTGAGGAAGGAAATACCCAGTTACTTATAACATCTCTCGATTTTTCTACTTTTATTGGAAGAATTGCAATAGGAAGATTACAAAGGGGAGTGCTAAAGCAAAATCAACAAATTTCTTTAGTTAAAAGAGGTGGGGAGATTAAAAAATCTAGAATTAAAGAGCTTTACTTATTTGAAGGATTAGGTAAGTCAAAAGTAGATGAAGTAAAAGCAGGAGATTTATGTGCCATTGTAGGCTTAGAAGGTTTTGAAATTGGAGATACAGTTGCAGACATAGAATCCCCAGAAGCTTTACCAACCATAAAAATCGATGAACCTACCATGTCTATGTTATTTACCATCAACGACTCTCCTTTTTTTGGACAGGAAGGAAAATTTGTTACTTCTAGACATTTAAAGGACAGGTTGGAAAAAGAATTGGAAAGAAATTTGGCTTTAAAGTTAGAACCTACAGATTCTTCAGATTCCTTTAACGTTTTTGGGAGAGGGGTACTTCACTTGTCGGTATTAATTGAAACTATGCGAAGAGAAGGTTATGAATTACAAGTTGGTCAACCACAGGTCATTATAAAAGAAATAAATGGAGTTAAGCACGAACCAGTTGAAGAGCTTACAATTGACCTACCAGAAACACATTCAGGAAAAGCAATTGAGGTGGTTGCAATTAAAAAAGGAGAAATGTTAAGCATGGTTCCTAAAGGGGATAGAATGTTGTTAGAATTCAATATCCCTTCTAGAGGAATTATTGGATTACGAAACTATCTATTAACAGTTACTGGTGGAGAAGCTATAATGTCTCATAGATATATAGAATTTCAACCATACAAAGGGGACATCCCTCAAAGACAAAACGGTTCTTTAATTTCAATGGAAAAAGGGAAATCAATTCCATTTAGTTTGAATAATTTACAAGAAAGAGGGAAGTTTTTTGTTGATCCTAACGAAGATATTTACGAAGGACAAGTGATAGGTGAGAATTCAAGAGGAAATGATTTAGTAGTCAACGTAACGAAAACTAAAAAAATGTCAAATATGAGATCTTCTGGAGCAGATGATAAAGTAAAAATTGCTCCAGCAATAAGGTTTTCTCTAGAAGAAGCTTTAGAATATATTCAAGCAGATGAATATGTTGAAGTAACTCCTTCAAAAATTAGGCTAAGAAAGGTTTTACTTAAAGAGCACGAAAGAAAAAGAGCTAATAAATAACTTTAAAAGTTTATTTTAAGTGAACTATTAACGATATCATTTGTTTGTATTTAACTACATTTATTATGTATTAATTTATAAATGAAGAATCTCATCATAATTTTTTTAAGTTTTAGCCATTTTTCAACTTATAGTCAGCAAACTACTCCAAAAATTTTAGTTTCTGTGGTAGTTGATCAAATGAAGTATGAATATGTTGACAGGTTTTGGGATGAATTTGGCGAAAAAGGAATTAAAAAGTTAGTCAACGAAGGCATTTTTTGTAGAAATACCCACTATAATTATATCCCTACTTATACTGGGCCAGGACACGCAAGTATATTTACTGGAACAACACCATCTGTCCACGGAATTATAGGAAATAACTGGTATAGTAGAAAAGATTTTTCACCTGTATATTGTGCTGGTGACGGGGCATCTCAAACAATATGTTTATGTAAGAAACCTCATGAAAAGACCAATCCAGGAAGCGGT
>PYIJ01151370.1_pt1 | contig 11522 bp, 19 predicted proteins | sample 3578051 | NCBI WGS metagenome assembly PYIJ01 (sample SAMN08408021, study PRJNA431606) | Marine metagenome isolate SA_KN192-05_S13_5m, whole genome shotgun... | biome: marine; feature: oceanic pelagic zone; material: water; isolation source: surface water sample, 0.2-0.8 um fraction ... | reverse complement strand
ACGTCTAGTGTGCTACAATGTATACCACCGTCCCAAAACAAATAATGGCGCTGTTCCACTACGTGGCAGTCTATATGCAAGGACTTCAGTTTGTCAAACAGTTTGGGTATGTGTCTAGCAAACACAATGTTATTCCTGTCTATGACCAACACGTTCAGATCAAAACACACTTCCTGGCTGTAACCTCTCCAGTTCTCTAGATACTTGTCCAACCAAGCAACATCCATCTTGTTTTTTGCTTCGGCGTAATCCTGCACATATCTGTCCATCTTCAACTCCGGCAGACAGTCGCTGACATCTATCAACTTCTTGTTGTGCAAACACTGTGGCACCCAATCCATTCCTGCGTGTATCACAGTGTCGTCATCTATCATGATGAAGCCATGATCTATGTGCCCGAAACCTTTGAAGCGTGTGTGGGTGTTGGGATAGAAAGCGAACTCCGACAGTTCACGTTTGCACCATTCCAATCCTGTACTGCTACCAGGACCTTCATGATTAACAATGAACGCATCTCCCGCCTTATACATGGTGGCTGTGTGCCACAACAATCTATCGTGCAGTGTGTCCTTGTATGTCCTGTCGTTGCATATCCATTCGTCGGTGTTGTTTAGATTTATCAACATGGGTGCCGGTTGGCTCACCCATCTATAACCCTGCTGAAACATCTTCTCGAATATTGGATAGTAACTGATAGAGTCGAAGTATCTGTCAGTGTAACTGGTATAAGTCTGTATTATGTTCTTGCCCATGACCATCAACGCATCTCTTGGCACAACAGGAGCGATAGGCAGTTGCACATCGAACTGTGGCATCTTGACTGCGTCGTAGTTGTGTATGTGAGGACGCATCACTTCCACGTTGCCTCTCTTGAGGAAGTCCGCCAATAGATCAAGATCCTGTTTTGTTTCTTCCAGTATCTTGTTGAACTGCGAGGTGTTGCCCTTGGTCAACAAGTGATCCACATCGCCCGGAGCGTATGTGTCTCCCACTATAACCGATTGCAATGGATCATATTCTGTGTATATCATTATACTTTCTCCTCGACCTCTTCACATCTTGCCATGTATCCGTTGTGCGTCGCCGCCGGCAACTGCTGGAAGAACTGCTGGAACTCCACACATTCCTGTTCGGTCTGATAAAATTTTTTATCCACTACTTCCCAACCTCCGCCTGGTCCTGTAACGAAGTAAAGGATCACCAACACCCATTTCATTTGATTTGTTCTTTCAACACACTAAAATATTCGTTGTCAGCATTGATGGGTATGATGAAAAATTTGTTTTCGTCGCCTCGCTGTATATCGAACAAGGTTCCGAACTCTCCCTTGATCCTGTATCCTGCTTCCACAAATATGGTTCTTGCTCTGGTCACAATCTTTCTGTGTTCATCGAAAGGTCTCTCGTCCTGCAAGATGTCGATGTATCTCTTGCAAGCCAGTATTCCTGGCAGACTGTAATTGTATGTGAATCCATGTTCCCAATTGAAATCTTCCGGCAACACTTCATCAACTTTAGGACCGTACAGGGTAATGCTCAAAGGATAATATCCTCCAGTGATTGCTTTGCCCATTGTGAATATGTCTGGCGTTACAGGTAGATTCTTCCAACCCACAAAGGTTCCTGTTTTTCCACCACCCATGAATATATCATCCACTATGACTATTACACCCTGTTCTTGCAGTTGTGCTATCTTGCTCCAGAACTCATCTGTGTTGGGAACCAAACCGTGTCCGTAAGAACAAGTTTCCACTACCACACACATAACCTCGTCCCAATTTGTGTCCTTGACTTGGAAATCTCTTTTTAATCTGATCACTTGATCATATCTTTTCAATGTGTAGAAAGGGTCTTCAAACAGACTGTCGCCCATGCTGTAATTTAAAAATGTTGAACCGTGATAACTGTTCTCGAAGCACACAATTTTTTGTCGCTTGTCTTGTCCAAGTTGTTTTTGATAGGCACTTGCAAGTTTGATTGCTCCCTCGTTGGCATCACTTCCGCTCAACGCAAAAATACTTTTGTAACCAGTCATTGTGTAAAGTTGTTCAGCGAGTGTCCAACTAATGTCGTTCAATCTGAGATTGTCTTCCATTATAAAACTTTCAGCAACCTCGGGTTTCATTTTCATATTGTTGTTCACATAGTCCACAATGTCCCAACGGTTGAATCCTAAAACAAAACAACCAAAATGCAATACAGGATCAATCTGTTTCTGTCCATTGATTACATTACCATACTGCCAGTATGGTTTTTGAAAACCTATCAATGTTTGTGGTCCTGGTATTAGTCCTGGATATTTTCTCATAATTCCCAATGTGTTCTTTCAGTAGTTATGTAAAGTGTTACACGCCACTGGTCACTCATGTTCCAACTACCGTGTTTTTGTTCTGGCATGAAACTTAATATATCTCCTTCGGCCAAATAAATTTTTTCTTCTGCAACTTGAAATCCTACTGTGTCCTTGTCTTTGCTAGGAATATTGATTCCTATTATTGTGGGCACTAGTAAAACTTCTTTTTCATTTATGAAATCTTTTTTGTCTTCATGTACAGGTATCACACATCCTGGTTTGGTAAAATTGACAGCAACGTGTATTACCCCTGGAATATCTTTTGTTGCTTCATATGTTCTGTGCCATTCTGCACTCCATTTTGTTTTTTTATAAAAATGCACAATAGGTACTCCCCACCATCCACATCTATCATCTACAAGATTTGCTTCATACACAACACCTGCATTTACAGTTTCCTTTTCAATGTCGTGTGTCTTGCTCCACTCTTCCCAGTCCTGTCTACAAACTTCAAATAAATTTGCAAACCTTTCATGATGTTTGTATTGTTTAGTGCTAATCATTTAGACTGTCCCTATCTAAAAATATTTGAAATGTAAGTCTTGGAGATGCATCGTAAGAAACAGGAGCCACTGCGTGTGGTTCAAAGCCAGTGTTAATCATTGCCATGTTGTACACAGGCTGAATAAATTTGCCTCCCCAATCACTATAATCATCTTTGTACATATATTGTCCGCCCCAATTGTCTTTCCATTCTTTGTTCATAAAGACTGTTATGCCTTTTGTTTGACTATTGCCAAGTGTGTCATCTACTGTAGGAGAATCTATGTGCCAATCAATAGAACAGCCTGGACCAGCATAATGCAACATACAATCAAAATCAGTTGGGCGTTGCTTAATAATCTTTTTATCTAACAAATATTGAATAATAACATCGTCGAGTTGTTCAGTTTTAAGAACCATTATTTCTAAACCTTGTTTTGCACCTTTCCTCGCTTTCTTATAAAAAGAATAGCCATGTATCCAATCACCTTTGTCAAAATTATCAAGATAACATTTTTGTATTAATTCTAAAGTTTTTTCGTTAAAAAATTTTTCTATTATTTTCATAAATCAAAACTGTCCTCTAATAAAGACAAACAAAAAGTAATTCTACGTTCGTTCGTATTGTTGTAAACTCCATGTGGTACACGTCCTCCGTCCAAACATAGAATGGAATCCTCAGGCAAATAAAGTTTCTTATCTCCCCATTTCATTCCACAATGTTCTACTGTAGACTTTGGTTGTTTAAGATAATACATTAACGTAAAAGTTTTGTCAACATCATCTTCCGGCATTCCTTCTATATGACTCCAGTCTGTGTGTTCCAACATTTCACTTTGTGGATTTACTATTATAATTGCACTGTAACTAATACCTTTTAAATTTTTAATTTTGTCAACAACTGATCTATATCTTTCAGGTGGTTGCCTATCTACAAATCTATTATAGATATCATAACTGTAAGTTTCAACGTGTTGGTCATGAACTCCTTTATTCCAATCCTCGTTCCAATCTTCTACACGAAAATCTTTCATGTCTTTTTCGACATCATATAACGTTTTGATCTCTTGGAATATTGGTTCCAATTTATTGTAATCTTTGTATTTGGTATAATCTATAAGCATGATAATTCAATTCAAAAATATTTATAGACTGCATTAAATCGCAGGTTTAGGCATGGTTTTGGCACTGATAGACACATATACTTTCTTCGTGAGATAGGCCCGTATAACGACGTCTATGACGCCTTAAAAGGCTGTTTAAATGGTGTTGTTGGTAGTCATAATTAAAGTTTGATTTACAATGTATCACTAACTATGATTATATGGAATCGCAAACAAAGTTACCAGAAAATTTAGAAGTAAATCTAGATCAATTTATCGGCACATTCAAAAATGCATTCGATACAGAGTATTGTCAAAGAGCAATCAAGTATTTTGAAAGAATGGATCAAATGGGTTTTGGTTATTCAAGAGTGCAATTAGAAAACGCACCATCTCATTTGAAAGACACAGTATCAGTAAACACTTCGAGAGCAGTTGCCAACGGAGTTGCTGAACAACAAATTACAGGGGTGCCTGACATACAAGATTATTTTTTAGAAAGAGCGTGGAGTTGTTTCAACATATACGCAGAAAAATTTTCAAGTCTTAAAACACAAAACCCATTAGGTATGTTTGAATTGAAAATGCAAAAGACTGAAGTGGGTGGAGGCTATCACGTTTGGCACTGGGAACAAGAAGGCAAATCAAATTGTAACAGAATACTTAACGTTCAATTATTTTTGAACACAGTAGAAGAAGGTGGATCAACAGAATTTTTATACATGAACAGATTAATTCCTGCTGTAGAAGGAACACTTCTAATATACCCGGGCAATTACACCCACCTGCACAGAGGTAACCCTCCGCGTAGTGGGTGTAAGTACTTGATTAATAGTTGGTTAGAATATTAATTCTTATTGATGATTTTCAAATCTTTTCACTTGTCTCTCAACAAATAATTCTAATTTGTTGTACAGTCTCATGAAAAATGCTTGAACATATAGTACCGCGAATGCGATCTTTTGTTTGATTGTGTTCATTGCCTATTCTCCCTTTTTAGTTGTTTAATGTGCCTTAATACAATGATATTTACACTTGCTTTGTCAAAACTTATGTGCTGTTATTGTAATTCTAATTGTACAACGGTGTTATGTACAACTTTTTTCCATTCTACAACGGGACCAATTTCTTGAATATGTTTTGCTTTTTGTCCGTCATGATAACTGCAACGGATTTGAATTAATCCTTTTTCGGGTCTAACATCTGCAGTAACTCCTACGGCGGTGTGACAATCTCCATTTATTAATTCAAGCAAATATTTTTCTGCTTGATATTCGAAAGTGGGCCATTCTAAAACTTCAGGTGCCCAGATATCTTTCATTTTTGTATCGTCTTTCCTTACTTGCACAACAACTTTACCTTGTCCTGCCGCAGGCAATAATTCTTCTTCGGGCATCACAGCGTGTTGTGGATTAAGTTTCAATCTATCTAATGCACACTTTGCCATTATTATAGCATCAACTTCTTTGCCAACCAGTTTTAATCTTGTTTCAATGTTTCCTCTTATAGGAACAAAACGTAAATCTTTTCTTTGATCTTTTAACATTTCTGCACGTCTAGGTGAACTTGTTCCTATTCTTTGTCCAGAAGGTATCGAGTCAAAATTTTCAAACGGGCCTACCAATGCGTCACGTCTATCTCCTACTTGCCACACTACACCTAAAACTTCAGTACCCTCAGTTGTTTCAGTTGCCATATCTTTTGCACTATGGATACAACAATCAATTTCTTTTTTAATTAAACTTTCTTCTAATTTAGAACAGAAGACGTGTTTACCTCCCATTTCGTATATGGGGGTCTTTTGATCTACATCTCCTTGACTTTTTATTATTTCTAGTTCGTACGGTTGTACTAAATTATGTGCCGCTCCGTCCGCCTGTCTAACTGCGAGAGGCGATCCCCTTGTGCCAATTTTTATCATTTGAATTATGCTCTAGACCAAGCAACAGGTTTTCCGTTTTGATCTTCTACTAAATCACGTGTGTCTTTATATTGAGCAACCATAATGCCTTTTCCGCCATTTGGGCCAATATATCTACAAGGTACAATCTCTCTGTCGTTGTGATATCTTGCTTGGTGTTGTGTTATAACTCCACGTGCTTTAATACCGCCCATTGTTATCTACCTTGTCCTTTGTAAAATTTCAAACTACGTTTTTTAGATTTATTCATTGAACTTAATTTGCACTTTCTTTTTCTTGGTGCTTGGCTTGTTTTCTTAGGTACCGAAATATGTGCAACATAATTTTTTGCTAATTTTGCCATTATCTGCTCATCATCCTTTCTCTAGCCGCCTTTAAAGCCGCTCTTTTCTTTTCTATGATTGCCGCTTGTCTAATTTTTCTACCTATGGGTAATGTTTGAACTGTATAGAATTCTTCACCTTTTTTAGTGGTCCATTCTACTTCGACTTGTTGTGCTTTACATCCACCTTGGTAACTTTTTACTGCTTTTTTGTAACTCATTGCAGTGACTTCTTTTACTCGCTCTTCCTCTGGAGCAGTATTATCTGTAAATTTAAATATTCTTTCTTTGGCCATAAATTCTCCTAGTTGTGTGTATTTATTAAACACGCAGTTAATTTCATGGTTGACTTTGGGTGGTATATATGCTAAAGTGACACTATGTTATACAGATTAAAATTTATATTGAACGATATGTTTATTACTCCTATCAAAATGTTTCCTAAACAGTTAGGAGTAGGGGTTGCATTTGCTATATGTATGTACATTTGGAAAGCAGACTTCACTGTAAGTTTAATTGCATTTACACTAGGCTTCATGATAGCAATGATGGTCACTATTAGCAATGACAACTACAAGAGAAAAGTAGAGTCTACCTTGCAAAGACTAAAAGATAGCGAATAATACCTAGCAGATAATGACTTTAGATATTGCTTTAAATAATTCTATGATAAGCAAAAAAGAATATCTGGACAAGAAAGCATACTTCGATTACCAACGTAAGATAGAATGGAATCGTGAGAAATGCATGAAGATTTGTGAGGACTTGAAAGTTCTTGATGATGACGAAGTGGTAAATTCTAGTACACTGTTCGAAATCATGTGGAACAAGATTCCAACGGACGAGTTTGAAGATCCACCAGCAGATTGGGTACCCAGAGATTCTAAATGGCGTATCGAGGGGGAAACCTACAAAGAATAATCACGTAGTAGATTATTGCATAACTGATATGCTAAATACACATACGTTCATCCCACAGGGACGGAAGTAGCGAAAGCGAAGGAACGCACTTAACTTTAAAAAGGAGAGTGTTATGACAAATCGCATAACTTATCAGTTGCTACAAATCGCGAAGCAAAGAAAACTCGATAATCGGGAAAAGGCTTTGAAAAAGAATGTTGTATCTGTTGAGGCTTACGCACACGGAACGACAGGCTACCTAATAAAGCAAGGTGCTAATAAAGGTCAAGTTCGCGGACACATCAGCATAAAACCTAAGAACATTTAGTAAACAAAAAACTTTTACTGGGTTTACTGTATCGGAACTTTAAATGTTTCCAGTGCGGTTCACCCAGTATATCTTTCTCAAAATTTCTACAAGCACGATGATCCCAACTTTCGATCTCGATCCTTATTTGATAACGTTGTCTAGGGTGTTTAAGGGCATCTTCCATGAACTTCACAAGTTCTACAACTTGAAAGGCATCGCCGCCGTCTAGGGTGTGTCTGATTGTTTTTTTAGGTTTACTGCCGGTTCGCATACTAAAAGTATATTTATCCAACCGATAAATATTGCTATGCGTTACAGAGAATTCAAATATATTGCAGAAGCAGTTAAAAAAACTTGTAATAGGGGCCATGCTCTTGAGTTTCATTTGGCTGTTGCTTTACACGAAAGATTAAAACAAGTGCAATATCTCACTAGAGCACAACTTGTAAGTGCAATTCTACAATACAAAACTCCTACTATAACTGATACAAAAAACGTATATGAAGATACATTCATTCTTAAAGGAACAATAACGAAAGATGTTATAGATTGTACTACCCCAGAATCATTACAACCTGGTGGATTATTTGACCCCAATATTAAAGGTGCATTAAGTTTTGCAAATAGAGAATTACAAAAACAGATAGAATTTATCCACAACAATGAAAGAAAAGATAAAGTTGTAGCAACTGCTATTGGAACAGCAGGTGGTAAGGTTGACGTTCAGATTACTGCAAACGGAAAACCTTTAGATGATTTAAAATTAAGTTTAAAATTTAAAAGCGGTGAATTCGGACAGACAAAGATCAGCACTAGACCAAGAAGCGGACAATTACAAGACTTACAAAAAACTTTTGTAAATCAATTTACTAAAATGTTTACAGATTTAGGATTTCCAAAAACATTCGAGACCCAAGGTATCCCAATTATAGAGCAAATGATACAGGATAAAAAGTATACAACTGCTTGGACTAATTGGTACAACAATTACAAAAATAATCCTGGAAGATTTGATCTAAAGAAACAAACTGGACCTTCCGGTTCTGAAATGGTTGTGGAAGTAAACAAAGCGGCAAAAGTTTACATGGAAAAGTTATACAGCACTATGGCGGATGTAATGAATAATACTTTTCAAGGGAAAAACGGAGAATTAAAAGAAAAAGAAATATTAGGAAACTTTTTAAATAATGAACTTACAGGAGGTGATGATTTATCTGTATTGTCATTTGATGAAAAATCCTATACAAAGATGCCTGCATCTGAGATACAAAGATTACAAGAACTTATTAAAACTATTGAAGTAAGAGTCACAGATGAGAAAGCAAAATCTAAATCGGGTGTTTCCGGAGTTGATCCTTATTTTAGATTTTATGATGCAACAAATGATGAACTTATTTTTGCTATTAGGAATACTATGGACGGCGAACATATAGTTAAAAATGTCTATCAGCAAGGACCAGCATTAAACAAATACAAGAAAAAGATATCATATTAATTGATAAGTACAGTATATGGCAACAATCAAGTGTAAAGGTTTAACGGGTGTACAATTTGATCTAACGGTCACAATGGGTTCAACCACTATGAATGGTTTGACTGCGTTGGCTCAGGCTGTGGAAGGTCAAGAGATTGTTACTGCCATGTACGCAGAAATTCACGCAACAAAAGATCCTTCAATAAACCAAACAAACGACGGTGCTAAAACACTTACAGCGGCAGGTTTGGTTGACGGTGATTCTGTTCATTGCATACCTAGATACTCGGGTGCAAACGGTTTTAAAAGACAAAGACAGGAAGAACTATTAAGAATTGCTACCACTAAAAGAAAAGGTTTGGCGGCTGGTGATACCAATGCCAACTACTACAGAGCATTGAACACAAAAACAAAAACAAACTTGCCTACACTATACGCCGCTGGCGACAACACTGCATTGGTTGATCAAAACAATGCACCTGGATTAGTTGCAGGTAGACCATGGACATAATAAAAAGACTTTTCAAAGCACTGTGGAAATTCAAGATAAACTTCATTCGCAAGTACCCAATCATATCTGCCTACATAGCCTGGCTAGAGGGAATCATAATAGGACTACTAATATATCATTACTTCTTAATGGAAAAGTTTAGTTGTTGTGTAGAGTTAGGTTAATGGGGAAGCGAACTCCCCCATCAATATTAAAGCAATGTGAATGCTAACACAGAAACAATAGCAAGTGCTATGGCAAAAATGCCCGCCGCTGTGTATATTCTATTTCGCATATTACTTTTTCTTTTTTCCGATTACTTGCAGTCTGTTTAACAGTATACCATATGCTGGTAAGAAAACAATTAAACCCACCACAATTTTCGTAAGTGTGTTGTTCTGTGCAACCACGTGCCAGTTAGCACCAATCCATGATAGGTTGCCTTCAGCATCTAATGATCCTGCGAACGCAACGTAAAAGAATGAATAGGTATCAATTATGTTTGCCGCAATGGTTGAGATTGCCGGTGCCGCCCACCATGCCTTTGACTTCTCTCTGATTGCTTGGAAAACATAAACATCAAGCATGGTACCAATAGCATAAGCAGTACCACTTGCAAAACCAACTCTGTATGCGTGTGGGTCACCTAATGCCAACAGTACAAGTACTGATGCAACGATTGCCGGAATGATCGCCATTGCAACAACGGCTCTTCCTGCTTCTTTGCCGACCAACCTTACAGTCAAGTCGGTTGCTACTACAACAATCGGAAATGTGAATGCCGCCGCCGCAAGTGGAAACGAACCAAACAATGGTAAGTCTGCACCAGGGAACAGATCAAATCTGATTGTGACTAGATAGTTTGACACAGCAATAACCAGTGTGTGCAATATAACTAGATTTCTTACAAGTGTTTTATCAACACCTGCCATTAGTGATTTAAACATTAATCCTCCTAGGTTTGTTAATGTTGTCGCCATTATAACATACAGTTTGGAGATTGTCTATACAAGTTTTGCGTGTAAAATACAGTCCCCAACATCGCAGTCTAAACAATGCTGGGGACACAGACTCGAGTCGCCTAAGGAAGGTGATGACCGTGTCTGAAGTGGTCAACACTATCTCCAGTTTAGCATAAAATTTTGGCTTTGTCAATAAGTATTTGTATGAGGGATTTGAATTTGGCATTGAAAGAACTGCGAAACGGTGTGCAATCGATTTTGATTGAACACAAGGATCCTGCATACTTTGATCACTGGTTTGAAGAATGGTGGATACCATTATATTGGAACCAAGTCAAAGATTCACTTGACAATTAGTCAAAAATCCATTATATTGAAACAATGAGCAAAAAAATATACGAAGAAGTCGTTAAGGATTTACTAGCATACAGAGGTGGTTCACTGCATCCATTTGTGAGCAAGAACACCAAAAAAGGTTCGTCATGGCATGAGCCTACTGTGGCACACTTTCAAAAACTTCTTAACAAATACGATAAACTAGCCAAAGACAGCCAAGATTAATCAAACCATTTCTGAACGAAATTGAATGATATGGATATGCGGTCTGATGCCTCTCCGTTTGGCTGAGCAAGATTGATGCCCACACTGTGACGCAACCACGCAGGAAATATCAACAACAGTCCTGGTTCGGGTTGATAACGTGTGTCTCTCCACAGTCTTGGATTGGTCTCTTGTTGAGGTTTCAGTTTGAGTTCCTGTGAATGAGCACGATCTCTTGGGTCCTGTAGATGCAACACACCAGAGTTAGCAGGAGTTTGCACATAGTACACACCACTCCAATCTGATCTAGGGTGAGTGTGTTCTGCATTGTGACTGCCCACAGGATTCACATTGAACCAAAGATTAACCAATTCACAAGGTTGTGTGATGGCTTCCTGTGCTTCTATCTCCCGCATGGCATGATTCAGTTCAGCAACTAAACCCTGATAATCTGCCTCTTGATGCAGATCCGATTGACTGTGATAACCCAACATATTTGATGCCTGTATGCCGGGGTGTTGCTGTTGATGTTGTTTGATTGCTTCTGTGAGTTGTGTGTTAATGGACTCGTGTGAATCTATCATCACACTGTACACAGGAGTAGGGAACCATAAATCCAATTTCATTATGCACATACTTATTGGTGTCAAATTGGTACACTTGGT
>PYIJ01158611.1_pt1 | contig 11535 bp, 12 predicted proteins | sample 3578051 | NCBI WGS metagenome assembly PYIJ01 (sample SAMN08408021, study PRJNA431606) | Marine metagenome isolate SA_KN192-05_S13_5m, whole genome shotgun... | biome: marine; feature: oceanic pelagic zone; material: water; isolation source: surface water sample, 0.2-0.8 um fraction ... | reverse complement strand
TCTTATGCACTGCGAAGTGTGCCGCTGGCAAGTTCTCGTCAGGCCATAACCTAGGCTCATCAATTTTAAGTTTGAGTGTCCCTTTGTGCCTGCCGTCATTTGGCACTACCATTAATATCCTGTCCTTGTACGTATTGAACTGTTTTGCAATTATACTATCCCAATCCTTTGTCTTGACTTGTACATCATCTCCCATAAGCATGACAATATCGTGCTTTGCCTTATCTGCCATTTGGTTCCAACTGAAACAGGTTGATTGATTACTGCCTATCTCGTAGTGTTTTTTGTCCAACAAATCTTTGTATTGTTCTAGGGTTGGGTCGTCGTCGTTAAGGTAAAATAAAAATTCTGTGTCGTGTTTTTGCGTTGCTGTTGCAGTATCCACTAATCTCTTTGCTAGTTCTGGCCGGCCTCTCGATGGACAACAAAAAGAAATCATTTAAATTTAAACTCCAAGCCAAATACAACTCCATAAGTACCGCCATCTTCATAACCAGGAGCAATAAACCAATTATCTTTTTTATATCTAATCATAGGAAGTATGTCTGCACTTTCATAACCAGTAACGACTCCTAATTCTAATCCTTTATTTTGTATACCAACATAGGTAGATATGTGGTCTTCGCTGTTGTAATAAACTCCAGATATGACACTATCTTTCTGACACCTTGCGTGTGGGTGATAATTATTATAATTTCCTTCTAAACCAACGTGCATTGATAATGCAAAGAACAAAGACAAACAACTCATATCAATTTCTTCTTCCAAGTATCAGGCGTTTGTTCATTTATAATTTCTAATGGTAAATGATATTGGAACTTCTTCGTACCTCTTGTCCTAATATATTCTGCTGTCTTTCTGACTGCCTGTCTCATATTAGTGGCCGTCTTGTAACCTAACAAATTTCTTGCCTTGTCTGATGAACACACCGCAAGTTTTACTTCCTTAGGCCTATCCTTGTGATGTATAGGATCCAGATTGATTCCTGTTTCATTTGCACACGCTTCTGCTAATTTATTAATTGTGATGGGCTCTTCGTCAGGTCCAATGTTTATTACTTCGCCAACGACATTGTCTTGGAACGCAAGTGCATTCAAACAATACAAACAATCATCTATGTAACTAAAGCATCTTTGCTGTTCTCCATCTCCGTAGATAATCGGTTGCTTACCTTGTAGCATTCTGTTCAACATAATACTCATTACGTTTCTAAATGGGTCATCATACTTTTGTCTTGGGCCAACTATGTTATGTGGAACAGCAATTACGTATTCAACCCCGTGTGTTTCGCATAAGTTTTTCAATACATCTTCTCCGGCTTTCTTTGCAATACCATAGGGATCTTGTGGACGACATTCGTAAGTTTCTTTGTACGGAATTTGGTCGTGATGTCCATACCTGGCCATACTAGAGCAATAAACAATTCGTTTCACTTTGTTTCTTATTGCCGCAGTTATAGTTGTGACGGATGCCTCGAAGATATTTCTTGTCACCAACACCGGTGAAAAAACTGATAATCCTTCATATGCTGTGGCGGCAGTGTGATAGACTATATCACAACCTTCCATTGCTTTGGTTAAGTTTTCTAAATCACAACAGTCTACTTGGTGGAACTCTACATCCTGTGGCACATTGTCTGTGTAACCACCTATCATATTATCATTACCAGCAACGGTATGACCTTGTGATATCATTAAATCTGCTAAATGAGAACCTAAAAATCCTGCGACACCTGTAATAAAAATCTTCATACACCTATTTACGTTATGCTTTTTTTTGCCAGACAACATCCGGCCATGCTTTGATCATTATCCTAAAACCTTTTTTACGTAGATATTTTTCAATTTCTAAATTGCTACTGCCATACTTCTTTGAATTGTTATTAAGTTCTATCATCAAATATTTTACGTTTTCCAATGTTTTATCCGCACCTTTCAGTGCTTCCATTTCGTAACCTTCGACGTCAATCTTAATGAGATCAACATCTGTAAAGTTTAAACTGTCTATTGTGACCATAGGAATATTGCCTTCTCCAACCACACGCTTTGCCTGTGTAAAATTATCTTCGGATAGTGATATCATTTTTTTATCATTGCCGACAGCCAATTGATGGGTTTCGACTTCTTCTGGAACATTTTTAACAAGGCATTCGTAGTGTAATGGATCGGGTTCGAAGGCTATTACTCTGCCACAGAAAGGATTAATCTTCATTGTCCAAGTGCCTACCCAGGCACCTATGTCAAGCACGTGGTTAAATTTAAGTGCGTTCTTCTCAATGAAAGTCAAAAACTTATCCAGGCATTTACTTTGTGTGAAGTTGTTATTTTCCTTCCAGTCCTGCAGGTGCACGTCGTCTGATGGCACCCAGAAACCATTTACCTTTTCAATTTTCATAATATTTTTCTAGATATTTTATATCATCCTTGTAAAGTTTTTTTATTCTTTTGATCTGTGAATTAGTCAATTTTATCTCTTGCACAGTGCGCCTTAATTTTCCTTTTGGCTTGTATAACGGAAACACTTTTTGTATTTCTTTGAAGCCTCGCAATAGATCCTCAAATTTAAATATGTGGTCAAATTTTGCTCCTGGCTCTTCTAACCAAAAGGTTTGTGGCAAATAATTTGCCCTCTTGGCACCACCTTCGTATTCATCCAGCATATCATCAATGCTTTTCCAACGATGCTTTTTTGCGGTTTCCTTTACAATTGAAAACCATTTCCAAGCACTAACAATCCGGTCAATTGGTTCCCTGACCAATGTAACCACTTTAAATTCTTCTATATTAACATCAATCACAGCCAATTGTTTCTTTATACCCGCAAGTCTGCCGTGCCTGCCTATCTCAACTTTGCTATGCGTCTTGCTGTTAATAAGCACGTCATTGCTATGCCAAAAATATCTTGCTGACCTGTCGTTGTTCCAACTATAAGTGAACCAAGACCCGCCTGTTCTTGGTATATGTACAAAAATCATTTTTGAAGCATCATTAATCTGCATTAAAGCAATCCTTTGTCCATTAATATTTCGACTGCTTTTCCGTTGGCAATTTCTTCCGGAGTGAACTGTTGATAAGACAAACTGTAGAGCCAGTCCTCACAACCAACAAAGTATGGATTTTCGATGTCCGCCAATTCCTGTCCTCCAACTTCTTTTGCAAAACTTTTTTCGTCGCATATTACCGGTACTCCCATGCACTGTGCTTCAACTGCCGCTATCGAACAACTGGTTACCACTACCCAAGCATCTTTGAGGTCCTCCGACAAAGGAACTTTTGCCTCACTAGGTCCTGAAGTGCCTCTACCTCTGGGTTTCTCCCTAATTTTGATTGGCCTATCTGTGTATCTTTTTATCTGCTCAACAGTGTCTGCGGTCCAATTTGGTTTTCCTAAGTATTGGTGGATAGTTGGCGAACTAGGACAAACTAAAACATAACTGCCTTTGAAATCGGGCGCCTTAATTTTTATTTTGAACTTGTCAAACCTGTCTGACTTGCACATTTTGATGTATTCAGCATGTATTCCGTTTCTGCAAATACGCCAATAATGATTATCAGGTTTAAGATTATTATTATCAAATCTTCCAAAATAAGGTGTGTCCGTAAACCAAAATTTATGTTTACGTTCTTCTAATTTTTTGACCATTGGTAGATTGTTATTGACGAATCCCCAAAACATTGCATTGTCTACAGGATCTAATTCTTTTGCGTTGTCCAGCATTGATACCTGATCAGGCCAGGATTTGACCACACCGTCAAATACTTCCCATGCTTTGCTTTTTTTATTAGATGGAGAGTAAATTGTTAGCATCAATGAACTCCTTAATTTGTTCTGCCCAGTCTCTATGTCCATCTGCTGACGGATGATGATCACCTGGTGCACAGTGTTGTTTGTTTTCCTCTGTGTATTCTAGATGTGAGTAATTAGGACTAAAATATCTTTTTTTATCTATTAGACCATTCAAGGTATAGATATCCTTGTTTTTCAAATCTCTTTTGTCCATTATCAATTTTGGATCTGGCAACGTTTTATACATCACGTATGGATAATTTTTTATTTTGAAATAATTTTGTAAATTAAGTGTTGCTTCTAATGATTCAAAGTGTGCCATTTGTTCGATATCTAAATTGGCTGTTTTATCCAAGTGTTTGAAAAATGCTTCGGTAACTCTGTTTTCCCATGGCTTGTAAGTCTTCCAATATGAATGTAATTCAGGAAACTTATGCATCTTGTATGACTCGGTGATTGGAAAGTCTACCCGCAGGCCAGCGGTTATGCCAATGACAAAGAAACATTTATTTGCAATTTCGGGATATCTTTCACACCAAACTTTTGTAGATATGCTTAATCTTTTATTACCCCTACCCCCGGCACCAAAATGCCTTGCTTCTTTGAGCCTTAGCAACTTCCCTAGTTCTATGCCAACATGGGTGTCAACGCCTTCCTTTGGCCTTAGGGATAAAAAAGAACAGCCGTTCGTAAAAATGTGAGTGGGTTTCATATTATAATAATTAATTATACAATAATAAATCCAATGGCGCAACTTGTTAAGAACATTACCAGTATCAAATATTTCTTGAAATATCATGACATAATTGACAATGAGTACAATATTAAAATGCAGTATCATCCCAAGGCAGACAGCGAATTCACTAGTTTACCAACTTTTGTGGCGGAGTTTAAAAACTGCTCTGTCAACAGTCTCCCTGTTCTTGTGACCGAAGACAGACATCTAGTCACAGAGCATCTATGGCCTATGCTGGACAAGTACAAACACAAACCAAAGAAACATCATGATCTGTGGGACAGTTGGGGTGAAAACATAGACATAAGGATGCCGCCTATCACCAAACAGTTTCACGAAACTTACAAATACGTCTGGTTGCCCATAGACAAGGCCAGCACCAATAACCCTTGGCACATTTGGATAGATGTAATCAGCAAGTTTAGGCTGATGGAAAAAAGATGGTCCACAAACTTCGCAAAATACATTTACATACTTTCAAACCCTAGTCCATACTTTGACAAGGTAGCAAAAGAAATTTTTCCTGAATTAAAATACTACGTGATGCCCGAAGGAGAGACTTGGAGATTCCAACATCTAATGGCACCTTCTATGAGCAATCACAATGATGGTGTAGTCACACCACACCTCCCAAAGTGGCTTAGACACTTCAAAGGTTCTTTTGGAATACCTGAAAACAAAAAACCATTTAGAAAAATATTTGTATCGCGTGATAAAGCACACACGAGAAAGTTGAGCAATGCCAGAGAATTATTGTTGGCACTCAAAGGCTGGGAAAGTGTAACACTAGAGGACCTTTCAATAAAGGATCAAGTAAAAATTTTTTCTGAGGCAACACACGTTCTCGCCACACACGGTGCAGGATTGGTCAATACACTTTGGTGTAAGGAAAAAACAAAAGTTATAGAAATTCAGGACGCAAAAATGGTTCATAAAAAAGTCTACCCACTATTGTCACATAGCCTAGGTCTCAAACACGATTTATTCGTTGCAAAAACGCTACCTATAATGCACGGTGGTAAAAAGCCAAAAGGCGTTAAAAGACTTAATGATTTGATAAATTTTGACGTAAACATTCCTGAATTAATTAGACATCTGGATTGATTTAAATTATAATATGACCATGTATTCACTCTTACAAAAAAAGCCAAAAATCCAAATAGAGCCATATCCTCACGTGGTAATCGAAGATGCCTTACCATGGGATCTTTACGAAGAATTGGAGAACACATTTCCTGAAGACCTGGTACTAGGGACACAACCTTATGATAATGGTATCTGTTACAGAATGAAGGCAGATATGTTGTTGAAAAAAGGCCTACCAGTTTCTACTGTGTGGAGAGAGTTCACAGAGTACCATACATCGGCACAGTGGTTCAACGAAGTCAACGAATTGTTTAGAGACCATATGCCAACAGTTCTAAAAAAAACTTTCACAGAAAACGATCTCGGTGCTAGAGGATGGGCAGACAAAGATAAAAACATATGGACTGATTGCCAGGTTGTAATGCATAAACCTATTGTTGAAAAAACATCGAGGACCCCACATATTGATAATCCAATGGAGATGTGGGCAGGTTTGCTCTATATGCCATACAAAGAAGACTCTAGCAAAGGCGGTGAGTTCCAAATTTACGACACACGGTCGAATGTCACAAAGGTTGATAAGAAAGGTGGGAGACAAATTTACGAAAAGGATTTGGGCAAAGTAGTGAAAACTGTTCCATACAAGAGAAACACATTCGTAATGTTTGCCAATAACTCTCCTAACACAGTGCATGGAGTTTCTCTGCGTGAAAATGCAAAATTACATAGGCGGAGTGTTAACATCATTGGAGAATTCAAACGTGGCTACGCAACAATGTACAACGTGCAAGAAATAAAATAATGAATTATGCAGTAAGAACAGAACGTGCCAACACAGAAAAATATGTAGAGAGTGCCGCAAGAGGTATGCCTAATTGCACACTTACAAACTACGAAACAGTGTTGCGTAACACAAACTTTGACAAAGTGGTATTCATGGGCGTACTTCGTGGTACCCATTTAGTGTACAAACACGCACAAAAAAATAAAAAAGATTTTTACTACATAGATCGTCCATACTGGGGAGAAAGCAGAGCAACTCCTTATTGGATGAGATGTGTAAAAAATCAACACGTAAAAACATTTGTAGACCACAGACCCGACGACAGATTCAAAAAACAATACAAAGATGAAATCAAACCATTCCATAAAAATGGACAGTACGTGTTAGTGGTTCCACCAAGTCACGCAATGGCAGAGATGTTTGATGGCAAACAATGGTTACAAAACACATTAAAAGTGCTTAAGGAAAACACAGATCGAGAAATAGTAGTAAGAGAAAAACCTTACAATCCAAAAGCGATTATCGACGGTGAAGGAAAAATGGTGCCCGGCAAAAGTGCAAACAAACAACCAGCGAGGCCTTTTGAGTGGGACAAAGTCCATGCAGTGGTCACTTTCAATAGCAGTATTTCAATTAAGGCTCTTGCAAACGGAGTTCCTGCTTTTGCAAATTTTGATAATCCTTGTATGCCTGTTTGTGAACAGGATTTTACAAAGATAGAAACACCTAGATACGATGATCCAAGGCCTGTTTTTAATTCATTGGCTTACAACCAGTTTACACAAGAAGAATTTCGTAATGGTTATTATATAAGGATACTAGATGAAAGTTGAGATATTTAGAAGGACAGTCAAAGATAGAAGAAGAGGGGCAAGTTGGGACTTGCTGAAACACATGGCGACAGGCATAAAAGCCTGCGGCGACGAACCAATTATTGTAAATGAAAACAAGGTTGGTCCGTGGGACAAGGATGAAATGGAACCAACAGCACCGATCGGCTGTATGTTTGGCTACGGTGGTACCAACCAGATGCATCACACAAAAGGACGGAGAAGAGATCTTGTAGAACGTGCTAAGAAGAAGGGCATCTACATCATTACGTTCGACGGTGGTGTGCTATCAAGTTTTGGAAACACAATAACAGATCCAAATCATCACTGGCGTGTTGCATTATACTCTCCAATGAACAATGGAAATTTTCTCAGTGACAACAGTCCACCGGACAGATGGGAAAAAATGAAAAAAATATGGAACATAAACTACGCACCTTGGCAAAAGTCAAAACCGGATGACCCAATTCTCTTTGTGTTGCAACCACAGGACAACTGGTCAATGAATGAGTTGGATCCAATCAAATGGTTCAACGACGTGTACAAAAAAATTAGACCATTGACGAAAAGAAAATTTATAGTCAGACCGCACCCAAACCATGTTGCGGCAATGGAAAATAGGATAAACGAATTTCCTAAAGATGGAGTGCAAGTAGTAATAGGACAAAAGTTTTTCAAAGGTGATGAGAAAAAGCATTATAGATTCAATTATCAGGAGGCATTAAATAATTGCCATGCTGTTGTTACTCACAATTCTACTGCCTGCATCGACTCTTGCGTTCGCGGAGTTCCTACCTTTGTTACCTCAGATCTTGCGTTGGCTTGGCCTGTAGCAAACAAAGACCTTTCAAAAATAGAATCTCCAGAATATCCTGAAAGGGACCAATGGGTGTATGACCTTGGCTATAAACAATGGACAGAGCAGGAGATAAAAGATGGAACTGTCTTCAAAAGATTCAAACAAAGATTAGGATTTTAGTATGTGCGGAATATACGGAATAACAGCACACGATCCAGAGTTTATACAAAATTTTATTAAAAAGTGTGAACACCGTGGACCTGACGGACACAAGATATGGTGGGATCCTGATCATCAGGTTACGCTAGGACATAATTTGTTGAGCATAATGGCACAGCCGCAATTATCTATCCAACCATGGAAGACGCCAAAAGGAAACATACTTGTCTACAATGGTGAAATCTTCAATTACTACGAATTAAAAGACAAGTACAAGGGCAAAGGATTCACTGGCATCACAGGGTGCGACACAGAACTACTAGCATGGGGACTTGACGAATTTGGTTTAGATTTCTTAGACCAGATAGATTCAATGCACGGCTTTGCTTACTACGAACCAAATAAAAAACAAATTACTATTAGCAGGGATCACGCAGGCATTAAACCGTTATACTATGCTGAAGTTAAAGAGGGACTGGTGTTCGGTTCGGAGATAAAAGGCATGTTGAACAAAGTTGACAACGCACACAAAATAGATCAACTGGCAATGAGTTGCCTTGCACACACAGGTATCAATGCAACACGAAACACTGTATTCAACAATATTAAAAAACTTTTGGCTGGCGAAACATTGACATACAGTCTACATCAAAAAAGATTTGTAGCAAGTAAAAAGATAAAAATCAGACCCGGAACTAAAAATAAATTTGACGTCGAAGAGTTTAGACAGAAGTCTCATGAAACTGTAAAAATGTGTAGCATAGGACAAAGACAGATAGGAGTGTTTTTAAGCGGAGGTTTGGATTCAAGTCTTGTTGCCCACGAGTTACACAAAATTATGCCGCCTGCTATGACATTTACCAACAGAATGAATCCAAATGTAGTTGCCGACGAAGAAGATTTCAACAGTGATGCCAACTGTGCAAGAATCTTAGCAGACAGCGAAGGTTATAAACACACCGAAATTGAAATTACACCAAGTAAGATGATTGATATATGGGACGATTCGATATATTACATGGAGCAACCTATGTACAATCAAAGTGTACCGATGTATTGTTACACCAACAAAGTTTTGCATGAAAACAAAGTTGTGGTTACAATGGCAGGTGACATGGGAGATGAGATACTGGGAGGATATCCAAAATATTGGAAAATGAAAAGACCTGAATTTTTGTTAAGACAAATAAGAAAAAATAAAATTGAAACCTGGGAAGATGTCGTTACGCTATGGATGAACAGGATAAAGAGACCTTTGTTACTGAATGAAATAGGTGCATCAGTGCCCAAAGAAGAAGTTAAAAAAGAACTTTTAAAATTGTACACTGAAGATTTATTTGATAAAAACGATCCTGTAAACAGTTACATGGCTTTAGATTGCGTCACGCAAGTGCCAGAAGAATTTTTTAACAGGAATGACAAGTATGGAATGGCCTATGGCATGGAGGGACGCTTTCCCCTTGCAACAAAAATGTTCATGCAATATTGCCTCAATATACCAAGCAGTGAAAAAATTGGCAGGAGAAAAAACAATACCAAAATGTTAACCAAGATAGCATATGAGGGAATCCTTCCGGCACAAATTTTAAAAAAACCCAAAACTGGTTGGACAGTGCCGATAGGATACTGGTTAACACAAAAATTGGACCCTAAGATTACAAAATTTTATCAATCAAGATTGAAACAACAATCAGGACTGGACATAATTGGTGCTAGCCAAAAAGCAGGCAAGGCTTTATTGCCGTCCTGGATAATTAACGACTGGATGAAACAATATGAAGTACAAAGTAATAACAACATTTAAACCAGGCGACTGGGATCGCTATGCACATAGGATGGTTGTCAGTGTTTTGGAGAAATGGCCTGATGTGAACATCACAGTATATTACGAAGGTGAATGTCCTGCTTACAAAAATCCTAACATCGAGTACGTTGAAATCAACGATGCAAACAAAGAATTACAAAACTTTAGAATAAGACATGGCATTGATCCTGTAGCGAATGGAAAATTGTTTGAAATACCAGGTGGCGTAAGGAGAAGCAAAAGATTAGAAACCGAAGGCGGACTTGACGCGAAAAAAGAATCATACCTATGGAACGCCGTAAAATTCAGTTTCAAAGTTTCGTGCATCACTCATGCTGTAAAAACTTACACAGATTACGATTATGTTATATGGCTAGACGATGACACTTACACTTTTCGTCCTATTCCAAAATCGTTCATTATAGATCTTTGTCCAAAAGAAACCTTAGTCACATACCTCGGCAGAGAAAATGACAGAGGTAGCAACAAATATCCGGAGTGTGGATTGGTATGCTACAATATTAATCATAGCCTAATTCAAAATTTTGTACAAGAATGGGAAAACCTTTATACATCTGACAAGATATTTGAACTGTTAGAGTGGCACGATTCTTATGTGTTTTGGTATATGACAAAAGAATACAGAAATAAACTTGATGCAAAGGTACACGATATCGGTTACAAAAAAGGAGTGAAAGGACATCACGTGTTTGTTAATAGTATATTAGGACAATACATTGATCATTTCAAAGGAGACAGAAAATCTGACCAAAAATCACGTCCGGACGATATAAGAAAAACACCAGAATTGAAAGGCATAGATTACTGGAAGAACAAATGAAAATCAGTTGCTTTACAAACTACGGACCATTAAATTCGAAACCTGTTTTCCAGGCCTTTCTTAACAGTGTCAAAAATGCAGGTGACAATGTTCTTGAAAACACAGATGATGGAAACTGCGATGTCGCTGTGATCTGGTCGGTGCTGTGGCAAGGAAGGATGGCGAAGTACCGAAACATATGGCAGACGTACAGAGACAAAAACAAGCCAGTAGTGGTACTGGAAGTGGGTGGTATCAAAAGGAATGAGACCTGGAAGATAGGAATCAACGGCATTAACAGGGAGGCAGATTTTGCCAATCAAAATGTTGATGGAGATCGTTGGAAGAAATTCAATATCAAACTACAACCATGGAATCAGACAGGAGACAAAATTGTTATATGTGGACAGCACTCAAACAGCCACCAGTGGAGAAACAATCCACCAATGTCAACTTGGTTCGATCAGCAAATCACACAGATAAGGAAACATACAGACAAACCAATAGTGATTAGGCCACACCCTAGAAACGGCGTTAGCCTAAACGCTTCAAAATACAAAAACGTAAAGATTGTTACTCCACAGCGAGACAGAAGAACATATGATGACACAGACCTGGCCGAAAGGTTGAAATCAGCCTGGGCCGTTGTAAGCCACTCGAGCAATCCAGCAATGACCGCAGTGTTCTCGGGAATACCTGTGTACGTATCTGAGGCAAGCCTAAGTTATGAT
>PYIJ01474105.1_pt1 | contig 11552 bp, 11 predicted proteins | sample 3578051 | NCBI WGS metagenome assembly PYIJ01 (sample SAMN08408021, study PRJNA431606) | Marine metagenome isolate SA_KN192-05_S13_5m, whole genome shotgun... | biome: marine; feature: oceanic pelagic zone; material: water; isolation source: surface water sample, 0.2-0.8 um fraction ... | reverse complement strand
TTTTTATGCTGTCACTGATCACGCCGTATTCTTAGGAATAATTAAAGAAGCAGCAGACACAACCTCTGAGTTCTCTAAATACGAATTTACTAAGCCTATGCATAACTTAAATGAGGAAGTAAGTAATAGTTTATTTTCTATCATTAAACGATCTGGACTTTTTAGAGGTTTTGGAGGGGCGGCTCGTGAAGGTCTCGAAGATGGAAGTGTTGATAGAGAGCTTATAGAAAGTGTAGGCAAATCTGTATGGAAAAAAACTATAAAAGCAGCAGATGATGCATACCAGCCTGGCATATTTACCACTTTCGCAGGCTACGAATATTCATCAAGCATAGACCTATATAATAAGTACCTTCACAGAAACGTTATATTTAAAGATACAAAAAACCTCCCTGAAAGAATTTTTTCTAGAGATGACAGTCTAGATCCAGAAGAATTATGGAATTGGATGGATATACGCAGAGAGGAAGGAGTGGAAAGCTTAGCAATTCCTCATAACTCTAATATTTCTGGCGGAGCTGCTTTTTCTATGAGTGATTACAACGGCGGCCCAATAGATGAAGCCTATTTAAGCAAGAGATTACGTAACGAACCCTTGGTTGAAATCACTCAAGCTAAAGGAACTTCAGAAACCCATCCTTTTTTATCTAAAAATGATGAATGGGCAGCCTTTGAAGCCGTAACTAATCATCCAGGTGAAAAGATTTTAACGAATTTGAGTGGAAGCTATGTCAGGGATGCTTATTTGCAAGGATTGACTCTCCAAGATCAGGGCAAACCCAATCCTTTTAATTTTGGCGTTATAGGTTCTAGTGACACACACGTAGCCGGTGGATCTTATACCGAAGAAACTCACTTCTCTAAGGTTGGCATTTTAGATGGAGAGCCATATCTTAGAGGATCAGTTCCCTTTGATGGAATATATAGTTTAATAGCAAGGTTATGGCAGCCTGATAGTATCCTTGAAATAGATGAGAAAAATTATCTTAGTTTCAGTCCGCGCTTAATTCGGTTTGGATCTTCAGGACTTGCGGGAGTATGGGCTGAGGAGAATACCCGAGAGTCAATCTATAATGCTTTTAGGCGCAAAGAAACCTTTGGTACAAGTGGGCCCAGAATTAAAGTTCGCTTTTTCGCCGGATATAATTTTGAAAATTCAAATTTGAATGATCAAGATCTCATTCAAGAGGCATATTCTAAAAACGTACCAATGGGAGGAGACATAATTCAAGAAAAGGGTAAAAATCCTAGATTTCTTGTATGGGCTATTTCGGATCCTCTCGGAGCTCCTTTACAAAGAGTTCAAATTGTTAAGGGATGGTTGACTGATGGAGAGCAAAGAGAAAAAGTTTTCGATGTAGCCTGTTCTGATGGTCATAGCGTCAATCCGCTAAATCATAGATGTCCTGATAATGGTGCTAAGGTTAATCTAGAGGATTGTTCAATAAGCCGAGAAAAGGGTGATGCAGAAATAAAGACTTTTTGGCAAGATCCTGAATTTAGTAATGACCAAGAAGCCTTCTACTATGCTCGAGTTCTTGAAAATCCAACTTGTAGGTGGTCAACCTGGGATGCAATGAGAGTTGAAGAAAGTCCTAGATCGGATATACCAGAAACCATTCAAGAAAGGGCTTGGTCTTCTGCGATATGGATATCTAATAGTTAATTTTCTGAGAACCTCCTCAGACTTGCTGTTAAAATTCACTAATGAAAAAAATACTCTCGATATCACTTGTTTCTTTGTTTTTATTTTCTTGCTCCAGTAACGACGACGCAGAAAATAATTTGAAAGACAGTGAGAAATTCTTGAAAACTAATCTAAGTAATGCTGACATCGTTCAGATTGAGCCTGGCTTACAATATAAGGTATTAAGCTCAAACGGAAATGGATTGAGACCCAATTTAAGTGATGTAATAAATGCAGACTTTCACGGAACTCTAATTGATGGATCAGTATTTTGGAGCTCAATTGAGAATGGCGAACCTTTAGTAATTATGCTTTCCCAATTAATTCCGGGATGTCAGAAAGCATTATCAATAATGGAAGTAGGTGAAACCTGGAGAGTATTTATACATCCAGATTTGGCTTATGGGGAAGAGGGACGTCCTGGGATTCCACCCAATTCATTGCTTATCTTTGACATAAGCTTAAATTCGATAAACTCACAGTAGAAAAAGGATTGAGAGTCGGGCGTCTACAATATGTAAGGAAAACCGTGCCCGTTTTTTTCCAAGATTATTAGCAAAACGACTCTTACAAATATATATCTGGGCATAAGCTTTTTTTTCAAGTAAAAAATTGTTTTTTTAGTATAAAGTTGTAAAAAAAGGAATATTTATGAAATATGAAGAAGTAATAAATGGAAGGCGAAGTGCGCGAGGTTTCTTGGACAAACCTGTACCTCGACAAGTATTAGAAGAAGTCATAAAGCTTGCAACAAGAGCTCCATCATCCATGAATACACAACCTTGGCATTTTCATGTGGTCACTGGAGAGCCATTAGATAATATCCGTAAGGAGAATACTGAGAGGAATATTGAAGGGGTGACCCCATCTAGAGAGATAAAAGCACCTACTGGATATGAAGGAGTTCATAGAGAAAGACAAATAGAAATAGCCATACAACTCTTTCAAGAAATGGGAATAGAAAGAGATGATGCCGAAAAAAGACAAGATTGGGTTTTAAGAGGATTCCGTCAATTCGATGCCCCTGTATCAGTTATTGTCACTTTTGATAAGAATCTTGAAAATGATGACATATCTAAGTTTGATTGCGGCGCAGCTGTTAATGGCCTTGTCAATGCAGGTTGGCTGAAAGGTCTAGGTTCAGTCATTAACAGTCAGGGCATTATGCAATCACCTGTAGTAAGGAAATACGCAAATATTCCTGATGATCAAATAATTATGATTTGCGTTGCCATGGGCTATCCGGATGATACATTTCCAGCTAACAAAGTCGTCTCAAAGAGAAGAGATATTGATGAAGTAGTATCTTTTGTCGGATTCAACAATTAAATATGTATAGGCTGTTCTTACTTTTATTTTTACCCGGATTTCTATTTACTGAGATCTATGTTGATGTAAGAACACCTAATGAATTTCAAGAAGAATCCATTATCAATTCTATAAATATTGAATGGCAAAAAATTCAAGAAATTAAAGGAGTTGCAGCTAAGGACGAAGATATTTATCTTTTTTGCAGAAGTGGCAATAGATCTGAAAAAGCTAAGGCGATTTTAGAAGAGGCTGGATACAAGAAAGTAAAGAATATAGGTGGATTTAAAGAGGCACAAGCTTTCATTAAAGCTAGATCAAATATTAATGAAAATTGATGCAAATTAATTAAAAAGCTAGAATAAAAGCATGGAAGAGTGGATTAGCCAGCATTTCGACAATTGGGCATTAGTCTGGTTCGGCTTGTTATTTTGGGGAAGTATTTTTGGAGCCGTCCTACTTTACATCTTTGAAGCTAGCATACTGGTTTCTTTGGCTGGTTATGCACTTGGCTTTTTTCTTGGCTTGCTAGCAAAAAATAAAGGTTGGTCATGGATCAGTTAGGGCATAACTCAATGGATTTATCCATTGAGGCAGAAAGGAAAGTTGCTAGAACTTTCATGGGCCGAATTGAGTGGGAGATGATTCTTATCGGACTGGGACAATTTACAGCATGGATAGCTACATGGGTACTTGTCATTAAAGGAATTATTCCCTTATTTGTAGGTTTTTTAATTGCTATATTCACGGCTTGCAATGCTTATCTTCCATCTCATGCTGGTCAGCATGGACATTTATCTGGAGGAAGAAGTAATCTTAAATGGCTTGATTATTTAATTGGTCAGATAAGTGTTATTCCCTTAGCTCAGTCTCATGAACTATTAAAAGCTACCCACTTAAAACACCATGCACATACTAATGATCCTGATAATGATCCTGACTTCTTTCACGGAAATGCAAGTAGCTGGTTAGAGGCTGCAATAAATGTGAATGTTTCATATGATGAAGATGGCCCTGCATTGAAAGCAATCCAAAAACATTCTGAAGAGGATCCTAAATTTAAAGAATCTCTGGAAAAGGGAGGTGCATGGGTCATGCTTTTCTTCTTCGCGCAAATAATCCTTGCTGTCATGTTTCCGCTTGAAACGCTCCTGCTTTGGTGGATTCCTAAGAGGATAGCTACGTCCTATTTAGGTATAGTCTTCTCATACCTGCCACATTCTGGACTTGAAAAAGGTCGTTATAAAGATACTAGATTTTGGACAAACAAGATTCCAAGGTTTCTAAATCATTCTATGCAGATTCATACAATGCATCATATGTATCCAAGGATCTGTCATTATGATGAAGCAAAAGCTATACAAGCTTTAAAGCCATTCATGATAGAGAGAAATATGCCAGGAGCAGAACATATCCCAGATAAATTGAGATGGAATCCCGTCACATATATTAAAGAAGCTTACTATGGACGCTGAGAAGAAAATACAAGAAGGTGTGCAGTTATATTTTGATTCAATGTATGAATCAAATCCTGATAAGGTAAGAGAGGCGTTTTATCCAAACGCAATGATTACAGGATATCTTGAAACAGGCCTTGCTGAAATGACAGTAGAGCAATTTGCTGACTTTGTGGCTAGCCAGAATCCATCTCCAAAAGAAAAGGGAGAAGAGGTCTTGTTAGAAATTGTTTCATGCGACATTGCAGGATCAACCGCATCTGTACAAGTCAGAGATGCTTATATAGGTCATGTCTTTTTAGATACTCTCTCTTTTCTCGAAAAAAACGGAGAGTGGAAAATTTACAACAAATTATTTCACGTTGAGTCATAGAATATGACGATGCAAGTTAAACAAATTTCAACCGCATTAGGAGCAGAAATTTCGAATGTTGACCTTGCAAAAGTTACAGACGATCAAGTAGAGGAAATAAAATCTCTTTTAACAGAACATAAGGTCATTTTTTTTCCTGGCCAGAAATTGAGTCAAGATGAACATGTCGAATATGGTTCAAGATTTGGAGAGTTAGAAGGCCATCCAAATTTAAAAAATAAAAGGCTTACTCATCCAAAGATTTTTGAGATAGCTGCAAGTTCGGGTGGTATAGCTGATGAGTGGCATACGGATATAACTTTCCAGGACTCTCCTGCAATTATGTCTGTACTTCATATGGTCAAGTGTCCTGAATTAGGAGGGGACACTATGTGGAGTAATCTTAATGCCGCATATGAAGCTCTATCGGACCCAATAAAAGACTTGTGCGAAGGTATCACTGCACTTCATGATGCAAGACCGCATGGAAAGCCCGAAAAGACCGCAATTCATCCGGTTGTTAGATTGCATCCAATTTCTGGTAAGAAAATTTTATACGTAAATGAGCATTTCACTAGAAGAATAGTTGAAATGAATATTGAAGAAAGCGATATGTTACTTTCTTACCTTACAAAATGGGTTACCAGACCACAGTTCACGGTTCGTTATCATTGGTCTGAAGGTACGATTGCAATGTGGGACAACAGAAGCACTCAACATTATGTTGTAAATGATTTCGTCGGTGAAAGGATTATACAGAGAGTAACTATTATGGGAGATGAGGTCACAGGATCTTCGAACCCTAGATGGAAACCCGCATTAAGGGAAGGGTATTCGGCAGTTACTACTCACGATAAACAACTAATAAATCATCTAAAAGACAAAAAAGCTATTTAATTTCTTTTTTTAAATTAACACTATTGGTTTGATTGATAAGTTTATGGATCCTACAAATACTAAGTTAAAAGCCTTTTTCGATAAATTCATCGGGGCTCTCATATTCCTCAATATACTGCATCAAGTTATCTCCTCAATGGATCTTTCTCATTACCAATCTCTATTGGTTTATGGGGAGACCTTCTATCAGATTTCCATGGTGATTTTTTTGGGTGAATTGTTATTCAGATTATATATTGAGCGTAGATTGGGTTTTTTAAATGTAATGGATGGCATGGTTCTAATGAATTACTTTTTGATAGGTATTCTAGATCTTAGGATATTTAGATTATTTAGATTCTTTGACATCTTTAGCAGGACAAGGATATTGCTTCCTAGTAATACTTTATTCAAAACCATACATGTACAAAGACACAGTTTATTGGGCTCACTCTTTTTGGTCTTATCTGTTTTGTTGTTGTTCTCTACCATCATGTACTTTGTAGAACGAGAGGCGCAACCTGATAAGTTTGGAAGTATCCCATTGGCTATCTGGTGGGGTATGGAAACATTAACCACAGTAGGATATGGAGATGTTCATCCCATTACGCCGTTAGGTAAAGTCTTGGGAACCTTAACTATGTTGTTGGGAATTGGAATGTTTGCTTTACCTGCTGCTATTTTAGGTTCTGCTTATTATGAAGAGATGCAAAAAAGGAACTTCTTAGTGACATTCGAGGCCATCTTGGAAGTTCCGCTATTTGAAGAAATGCCTATTAAAGCCCTCAGTAAAATAAATGAGAAATTGGATGCTGTACTTCTTCCACCCAATGAGGCTGTTTTTGAAAAAGGCGAAGAAGCTGACTCAATGTACATCATTGAATCTGGAAGAGCGCAAGTAGAATTAGATACTCCTATTATATTAGAGAAAGGAGACTATTTTGGTGAGATGGGATTGGTTAATAATAATCCTAGAACAGCAACGATCACCACCTTAGAAGAGGTTAAGTTGTTACAACTTAAAAAAGAAGATTTGGAAGAATTATTCGATGAACACCCAGCTCTTTTTCAGGCCATAGAAGCAAAACTAGACGCAATAAATAGCTAGAAAGAGTAAGAAAACTCTGTTGAGATCTGTTCATCCTGCCTATCGGCTAATTCTGGCGGTCTCGAATCATAGAAGCTACTTACCTGTAGAGAAATACTTACATTTTTGTTTACATTGAAATTAACTCCTGCCAAAACACTTGCTTTGTAGTCATCTGTTTCTTCTAGAGAAGGCTGATAGTAAGCTGTCAAAATTAAATCTATATTTTCTGCAAGAAGATACTCATCGGTAAAGTACATAGATAGTCTTTCAGTCTCTGCTTCTATTCCTTGCAAGTCCTCTTCGTCTTCAGTTAAAACACCAAAACCTAATTTTGTAGAGTCATCTAGATTTATCCTTGTACCAAAACCTAGAACATCCCTTTGTAAAAAACTTCTAAAAGGATTTTTGCTGTGTTGAAGAAAAAACTCGGTACTAAAGCTTGACTGATTTAAGAAAATTAACCTTCCGTGTACAAAAGTAGAGTCGGAGGTTTTAATTTCATTTTTTTTACGCTCTGAGGTTTGCGCGATTAAAAAAGATTCAATATTTTCTGTATTGTTATCTAATCGAAGATTAAGAGAATAAAAGTCTCTGTCTTCATTGCCTCTAGATCCGCTTAACTGGAAACCAATTTTAGAGAAAAATCCCACTTTCCCTTCATTTCTCTGATCTTCAATATTAACAATCGCTTCTCCATTCACTGTTAAAACATTGAGAAATAGAAAGATTAATATAATTTTTTTCATTTTATTTAGTTTTAGCTACAAATACACCTTCCCAGTCGCTTGGAGGAGGATTTTGAATATATTCCTCAGTTCTATTAGAAATAAGCTCGTAGTATAGGTTAAAGGAGGGAACTATTTCCTTATATTTCTTAACATGTGTTTTTACGCCCTCCCAGTTCTGATTTCTATACATCTCTACAAACGCATTGTGATCTTCGAGGAATCGTTTAGGAATATCTGCACCATCTGGAAGCACGGTGTAGATTTTTTCTGGTTCTTTTTTGCCCTTTACAGAAATTAAATCTAATTCAATAACGCGTTGATGATCTAGGTCCTCTACAGATGATTGGCCAAGGATCATAGGAAAACCGTAATTGTTGGATTGTCCTTCAAGTCTTGATGCTAAGTTTACTGAGTCACCTAATACCGTGTAGTCAAATCTTTGTTCGGATCCCATATTGCCCACAATGCATTCCCCGGTATTGATACCAATCCCTATGGCTAACTCATTTTCTTCGAACTTTCCTAATTTTTCATTCAAAGCTATTAAGGCACTTTGCATATTAAAGGCAGCCTCTATAGCTCTTTCTCTATGATCACTTTGATCGATGGGTGCATTCCAGAAGGCCATGATGCAATCACCCATATACTTATCAATAGTGCCTTCAGTTTTAAGTATCTCATTACTCAAGGTTGATAGAAGCTGATTTATTAAATCAGTGAGACCTTCAGGATCGTTTTTATATTCCTCAGAAATTGCTGTGAAACCTCTAATGTCAGAAAAAAGCACCGTCATTTCTTTCCTTTCACCGCCCAACACTAATGACTCGCTCGATTGAGCTAATTTCTCAACCATCACAGGACTTAGGTATTGCGAGAAAGCATTTCTAACTTTACTTCTTTCCATTTCTGTAAATAGAAAATTAAAGAACGTAATGATCAAATAGGCCAGAAGACAAATAACCATTGGGGAGATAGGATCAACCAAGAATTGATGATTGATGAAAATGTAGTAACTTCCATAAACAATTGATCCATTACCAATGCCAAAGGCAACGAGCCCACCTATCGGTCCTTGTTTTTGTATAGTGAGTGTTATCACTACCGAAAAGATCAAACCCACCAGAAACTCAAGTCCTAAAAGCCAATCCGGTCTCTTTAGAAAGGAGTTTGAAAAAATTTGTTGAACAAACTGAGCAATAATTGATACTCCAGGGATATTCTTTTCCAAGGCATTAGATCTAAGGTCAAACAATCCAGAAGCACTGGTACCAACTATTACAACCTTTCCTTCAAAATAATAAGGATCTACAACACCTTCTATAACCTGCCATGCCGGTAAAACAGAAAGGTTATTGCTCTTAGTTGGATATAACCAGAAACTACCATCTGCATTTGTAGGCATGATCAATGACCCAAGTTTGACATGATTAATACCGGTATTTTCTCCAAATGCTTGTTCACTTGATGCATTTGAAGACTTTACTTGATAAGTTGATGCGCCAATTGCTACTCTGACAATTTCTAACGAAAGGGAAGGCACCAAGGATCCATTTATATTTTCGAAGCTAGGAAGGGTTCTTACAATTACATCATCATTCCCGATGCTCATACTCCCCAAACCTGCGCTCTCCGATTCAAGTTTATACAGGTTATTCTGCATACCGATATAGGGCTGGACAAAAAGTTTTGGATCATCCCCTTGAATGACCATGCCATGCTTCCCTAGATAGTTTTGATTCTCGGTTTTATTATTTGGAGCTAGTCCTAAAACAACCGTGCCATGGTTGGCAATGGACTGAGCAAACACATCATCGTGATCAACAGTCCTAGAAAGTATTTCAACCAATGCTTCATCATTGGAGTAAATTTTCTGTAGTTGACTCGATCCAGTTCTATCTGGTTCTGCAAATACGATGTCGAAAGCCGTAGCGGCAGCCAATTGGGTTTGATCAGTAAGGCTAGCAAGAACATCTCTTGACCAAGGCCATTGTCCAATTTTTTGCAAAGATTCATCATCAATATCCACAACAATAACTGGATCTTCCTCAAGCTTGGGTCTTGGAAATATAGTCTGAAATGTATCAAAAGACGTTATTTTAAGGTCACTAAATATTTCTATTGGGTCCAATAATGGAAAGAAAGACAACAGCACCGCGAAGGGCAGTAATAGATTTTTTCCATATTTAGCCATAGTTATACACCCCGAGTCAGCTTTGCAGATTCATTTAACACTTCATGGAGAATGGCTTCGACTTTTTTTGGCTCTAAATTGAATAAATTCAATGTAGTCATGTAATCATAAAAAGCTTTTTCGGCAGTTTGCCCATTTATTATCTTTTCAAGCACGGTTACATAACCCACTCGCATTGTATCTCTTGCTTTCCTAAAATGTAGTAGTGTATCGATCTCCGAACCGGGAATCTCGCCTCCTTTAATTGCTTCAATTACGAAGCTTTCTTGCATTTCTTCAGCTGTATTTTTCCACACATCATTAATTACCTCAGGTCTTTCGATAATCCAGCCCGCGGAAGGGTCATTTGAAAATAATTTTAGAGACATGTACCAACCAAAAAAAGCTCTATTAAGCGGGCTATGTATGCCTTTTGCACTGCTTCTTAATTGGGTGGCCACCTCAGATACCTTCTCTTTAACAATTTTTTCATGAATCTCTTCAATAGAAGAAAAGTAATTGTAAAAAGTGCCGTAAGAAACTCTTGCGAGGTTCGTGATAGTTTTTACATCAAGTTCTTTGTAGCCATTAAGATCAAGTAATTCTTCTGCTGCTTTCAGCAGTTTATTTTCTGTTCTTTGTCTCGTTTTAGACATTTTTTAAAATTTTTTGACAGAATATCAGAAAATAGGAGAATTATCTTTATTTAGAACATAAAATATTTGATAATTCGTCAGTTTTTTTGGTAAACCTTTAAAAAATATCGTGAAACTCTTTAAGAGCAAGTTTTTAATTGTATTTATAGTTTGGGTCTTTTACTCTCAAACTGTAGTTGCGGTAAACGTCACTCCAGCCATTACAGATCCAAAATTAATTGAAGAGACAAATTCACAAAGAGAAAAAATCTTTGCTGAGCTAATTGAAGATCCCACCAATCTAGATTTTCTATTTAAGTATGCAAATCTTTCTATTCTTTTAGGAGATTTAGAGGCTGCCATTAGTGTTTTCGAGCAAATGCTAATTTACGAACCAGATCTTCCAAGAATACGACTTGAGTTAGGGGTTTTATATTTTCGTCTTAATGCTTATCCTTCAGCTAAGCTTTATCTCAATAGTGTCAAAAAATACGATGCTCCAGAAGAGGTGCTCAAAAAAGTAGATTCCTTTTTAGATTCGATAGTTGAGGCAGAGAAAGACTTCGTACATCAACATATAATTAGTATGGGGCTTACTAGATCAAGTAACGCTAACTCAGGTATAGATGACGATATTATTGAAATTGCAGGCTTTGCTTTAGAAGTTCCGGATAGTTCGAAGCCTCAACAAGATCTTACAAGAAATATTAGGTATACCTATACACTTAATCAGGATCTCAATCACCCTCGAGGAGATAAGGTTAACTACCTTGTTGCGCTGACTGATCAAAGGCTTGAAACTTTTAGTCAGTTTGATACCTCCTCAATTGTTACTTCAGCGACAAGAACGTTTAATCTTGAAGGAAATCCTACTTCAATATTCAGCCGTCCCGCTCTCGATGCAACAGTTACAGGATTTATTGTTCTATTAGCAGATAAATCAATCCTCACCTCACAAAAATATGACTTAAAATTTACTGGAGCGCTTTCAGATAGTTCCTACTTCTCTATTGGAGGATTCCATGATCAGAGGAAGTTTCTGATTAACGATCTGAAGAGTGGTTTGAAGAACGGTCTTTCTCTTTCTAATTCCTACATATCAGATTCAAATATTTTGACCGAAATAGAATACGAATATTCTAAATACAACGCTAAAGCTTCCTATGAAACATATCAATCAAATTCATTTGGCTTGAATGTTACATCAGTACTCGGAAAAGGATGGGGTTTTAAGGCTTCACTTTCGCAT
>PYIJ01136163.1_pt1 | contig 11553 bp, 10 predicted proteins | sample 3578051 | NCBI WGS metagenome assembly PYIJ01 (sample SAMN08408021, study PRJNA431606) | Marine metagenome isolate SA_KN192-05_S13_5m, whole genome shotgun... | biome: marine; feature: oceanic pelagic zone; material: water; isolation source: surface water sample, 0.2-0.8 um fraction ... | reverse complement strand
ATATCAAATTAGATGGAAATATAGGATGTATGGTAAATGGTGCAGGATTAGCTATGGCTAGTCTTGATATAATTAAATTATATGGTGGGGAACCTGCAAACTTTTTAGATGTTGGAGGCGGCGCTTCAAAAGAAAAAGTTTCAAATGCATTTAAAATTATATTAACGGATAAAGGTGTAAAAGGAATATTGGTAAATATCTTTGGAGGTATCATGAGATGTGATGTGATTGCAGAAGGTATTATTGCTGCAGCAAAAGATCTTAGTATCTCTGTTCCACTAGTCGTCAGACTCGAGGGAACAAACGTGGATAAAGGAAAAGAAATTTTAGATAATTCTGGTATCGATATTATATCAGCAAGTGACTTAGATGATGCGGCAAAAAAAATTGTGGAACTTGTATAATGTCAATAATTGTTAATAAAGATACTAAAGTTATTTGTCAGGGATTCACAGGATCCCAAGGCACTTTTCATTCAGAGCAAGCAATAAAATATGGAACCCAACTTGTTGGAGGTGTAACACCAAAAAAAGGGGGAACGACTCATCTTGGGCTGCCTGTATTTGATACAGTAAGTGAAGCAAAAGAAAAAACTGATGCTAATGCTTCTGTGATTTATGTTCCACCGCCATTTGCAGCTGCAGCAATTGTTGAAGCAATTGAAAGTCAGATAGAATTAATAATATGTATTACAGAAGGTATCCCAGTAATAGATATGATGATGGTTAAGGATAAATTAAAATCATCTAAGTCACGTTTAATAGGACCAAACTGTCCTGGTATAATTACACCTGACGAGTGTAAGATTGGTATTATGCCTGCTCATATTCATAAAAAAGGCAGTGTTGGAATTGTTTCGCGATCTGGGACATTAACATATGAAGCTGTTTTTCAAACAACAGTTGCTGGTATGGGCCAATCAACTTGTGTTGGAATTGGTGGCGATCCAATCAATGGAACTAACTTTATAGACTGCTTAGATTTATTCTTAAAAGATGATGAAACTGAGTCGATTATTATGATTGGCGAAATTGGGGGTTCTGCAGAGGAAGAAGCAGCTGAATTTATTAAAAAACAATCAATTAAAAAGCCTATGGTTGGCTTTATTGCTGGAACTTCAGCGCCTCCCGGTCGACGAATGGGTCATGCTGGAGCGATTGTGTCTGGCGGCAAGGGTGGAGCAGATGACAAAATTGAAGCTATGAAATCTGCTGGAATGCGTATTTCAAACTCTCCAGCCGCATTAGGTTCAACTTTACTTGAAGTATTGAAAGGCTAATTCTATTATATAATTTAATTGAATGCCAAAATCTCCATCAAATCAAATTTTTGATAAAACTTCTTTTTTACATGGTGCAAATGCTACGTATGTAGAAGAAATGTTTAAAAAATATTCTGATGATCCATCGTCAGTTCCAAATGATTGGGGTATTTTTTTTAAAAACATTAAAGACGAAGGACTTAATTCAAGTACATATAGTGCTGATTGGGCAAAAAGTGATCTCAAAGTTCAAAATGGTGACCTTATTTCAGCCATGGATAGCAATTGGTCTAGTCTGCCGGAAAAAATAATAAAAAAAAATATTTCATATTCTGTTGATGAAATTCAACAAGCAACTTTAGACTCGATTAGAGCTCTTCGGTTAATTCGTGCTTTTAGAGTCAATGGTCATTTAATTGCTGATCTAGACCCATTGCAATTGAGTCAAAAAAATCACCATCCTGAATTAGATTATAGAAATTATGGATTTAATGAGAGTGATTTAGAAAAATCAATTTTCATAGATGGAAGTCTTGGTCTTGATAATACTAAGTTAAAAGAAATAATAAAAATTCTTCATGAAACTTATTCTAGTTCGATTGGGGTTGAATTTTTACATATTCAGGACCCAGATCAGAAACAATGGGTTCAAGAAAGAATTGAAGAGGTAAGAAATAAAACGCAATTCACTGTAGCTGGTAAAAGAGCAATTTATCGAAGACTTTTAGAAGCTGAAATGTTTGAAAATTATTTAGACAAAAAATTTTTAGGAACAAAAAGATTCGGTCTTGTTGGCAGTGAGTCAACTATTCCTGGTATTGAACAAATAATTAAACAGTGTTGCCTAGCGGGTATTGAAGATGTTTATATTGGTACAGCGCATAGAGGCAGACTAACACTCTTAGCATCAGTTATGGAGGTTCCATTGAGGGCGATCATGACAAAATTTCAAGCTGGATCTGATGATCCTAATGAGGTGTTAGGTTCAGGCGATGTTAAATATCATTTAGGCGTATCAAGTGACAGAGAGTTTGATGGAAAAAAAATTCATTTATCACTTACTCCAAACCCGTCACACCTTGAGGCTGTAGACCCAGTAGTGATTGGTAAAGTCAGAGCTAAGCAAACACTTACTAAAGATAAAAATAATGAAAAAGTAATCGGTATATTAATTCATGGAGATGCGGCAATTGCTGGACAAGGTGTAGTTGCTGAAACATTTGCAATGTCACAGTTAAGAGGTTTTAGAACTGGAGGAACTGTACATTTTGTAATTAATAACCAAATTGGCTTTACAACTATGCCGCTCTATGGAAGATCGGCTCCATACTGTACTGAAATTGCAAAAATTGTTCAGGCTCCAATTTTTCATGTAAATGGAGATGATCCAGAAGCTGTTGTCCATGTTTGTAGACTTGCAGCAGAGTTTAGAAACAAATTTAAAACTGATGTTATTGTTGACATGTTCTGTTATCGAAGAGCGGGTCACAATGAGATGGATTTGCCTGAATTCACCCAGCCATTAATGTATAAAAAAATTAAAGAACATAATTCAACTTTAAAGATTTATGAAAAAAAATTGATAGAAGAAAATATATTATCGAAAGAAGACTCAAAAAAATTTGAGGAAGAATACAAGAATTTTCTAGATAGCGAGTTTTCTCTCTCTAAAACATATAAGTCAAATAAAGCAGACTGGCTTGAAGGTTCATGGAAAGGTCTTTCAACTGCTTCATTCGATGCAAGAAGAGGAAAAACTGCTGTAGAAAAAAATGATTTGATATCTATTTCAGTTGCAATTCATAAATTGCCTGAAGAGTTTACTGCTCATAAACGAATAAAAAAAATATACAATGATAGATCTGTATCTGTGCTAAATGGAGTTGGAATTGATTGGGCTACAGCTGAAGCTTTAGCATTTGCTTCGTTACTATCAGAAGGTTTTGGGGTTAGATTATCTGGTCAAGATGTTGGAAGAGGAACTTTTAGTCAAAGACATGCTGTTCTTTATGATCAAGTGAATGAAAAAAGATTTGTACCTCTTAGACACTTTCTGGATCAACAAGGACTTTTTGAAATAGTAGATAGTTTTCTATCTGAATATGGTGTCTTAGGTTTTGAATATGGTTATTCACAAGTTGACCCAAAAACACTAGTTTTATGGGAGGGTCAGTTTGGTGATTTTGCTAATAATGCACAAACTATAATTGATCAATTTATTACTACTGGCGAGAGAAAATGGCTAAGAATGTCTGGTCTAACCTTATTACTCCCTCATGGTCATGAAGGACAAGGGCCTGAGCATACAAGTGGAAGAGTTGAGCGTTTTTTACAAATGTGCGCAGAAGATAATATTCAAGTAATTAACTGTACTTCGCCTGGAAATTATTTTCATGCACTAAGAAGACAATTACATCGTGATTTTAGGAAGCCCTTAATCATAATGACTCCCAAATCTACATTAAGACATAAAAAAAATACCTCAAAAATTGAAGATTTTATTAATGGCTCTTCATTTCATCGAGTTATGAATGACCAATTAGATCAATCTAGTAAAGATAAAATTAATAGAGTTCTACTTTGTTCAGGAAAAATCTATTTCGAGATTCACGATCAGATCGAGGCTTCGGGAATTAAGAATGTTGCAATTCTTAGATTAGATCAATTATATCCGTTTCCTTATGATGCACTTACAGATGAATTAGAATACTATAAAAATTGTGAAATTTATTGGGTGCAAGAGGAGCCTTCAAATATGGGCGCTTATTTTTTTGTTAAAGAAAGAATTGAGTCTGTAATGCATTCTCTCAATATGAAAACAAAGGAACTAATCTTCATTGGTAGACGATCTTCAGCTTCCCCTGCAACTGGAGTACAAGCTAGACATACTCAAAATCAAAAAAATATTATTGATTTAGCACTTAAGGCTGGCAAAAAAGAAATTTATGATAATAAAGATGGCGTTTCCTTGTTAAAATATGAACTCCCAATTGAATAATAATTTTAAAGTGTTAAATAAGTCCTATGGCCACTGAAATAAAAGTTCCCTCTCTGGGTGAAAGTGTTGTAGAAGCAACAGTAGCTAAGTGGTATAAAAATCTTGGAGACACTGTCGCTGTAGATGAACCTTTAGTTGAGCTCGAAACAGATAAAGTTACTCTTGAAGTTCCATCGCCATGTGGAGGACAATTAAAAAATATTTCAGCCAAAGAAGGTGAAACTGTAGAGGTTGGAGCATTACTGGGTCAGATTGCTGAAGGAGTAGTTGATAATACTGTTAGTGAAAAAAATGCTGAAACTAAAGATCAAAATCCTGAAAATAGACCACAAGAGACACAACAAGCTCCGACTCAAGTAAACAATTTAGAAATTGATAAAGTAGATACAGATACTAAAAAAGTAGTAACCAATGTTGAGAAACTATCTCCAGCTGTTAGAAAAATTGTAACTGAGCAAAAAATTGATCTTTCGAACATAGAGTCAAAAAGAAGTGATGGTAGAATCACTAAGGGTGATCTAATAAATAATGTTAATGATTCACAATCCCGAACTGAGAATAATGAATCAATTTTAAGTAATGCCGAGCTTCGCAAAGAAGTGCCAATGTCTCGCTTGAGACAAACTATAGCTAAGAGACTAAAGGATGCACAAAATAATGCTGCTATTTTAACCACATTTAATGAAGTGGATATGTTTCAATTGATCGAAACAAGGAATGAATACAAAGAAAGTTTTGAAACAAAATATGGAGTAAAACTTGGCTTTATGTCTTTTTTTGTAAAAGCATGCGTTACTGCATTAAAAGAAATACCAGATGTAAACGCTGAGATTCAAGATAATAATATTATATACAAAAATTTTTATAACATTGGTGTTGCCGTCGGTACCGATCAAGGGTTAGTGGTCCCAGTGGTAAGAGATGCTGACAAAAAGTCTATAATTGAAATTGAAAAAGAAATCTTCGATCTCGGTAATAAAGCTAGATCAGGAAAATTAAGCATAACTGATATGCAAGAGGGTACTTTTACTGTGTCAAATGGAGGTGTATACGGCTCACTTATGTCCACTCCTATTTTAAATCCTCCTCAATCAGGAGTGCTTGGTATGCATAAGATTGAAAAAAGACCAATAGTAATTGATGATGAAATTTCAATCAGACCGATGATGTATTTAGCTTTATCATACGATCATCGAATTATTGATGGTAAGGCCGCAGTTACTTTTCTTGTTAGAGTAAAAGAAGGTCTAGAAGACCCAAGAAGATTATTATTAGGTGTTTAAATTTGTCAGATTTTGATATTGCAATTATTGGAAGTGGCCCTGGAGGTTATGTATGTGCCATTCGCGCTGCTCAATTAGGACTTAGTGTTTGTTGTGTTGAAAAAAGTGAGACACTTGGAGGTACTTGTTTAAATGTAGGCTGTATACCTTCAAAATCCTTACTTCATACTTCATATCTTTTTAAGCAAACAAAAGATCTTAACCAAATCGGTATCTCAGTTTCAGATGTCCAGATCGATATTAAAAAAATGATAAAATCAAAGAATGAGAGTGTTACAGGACTGACAGATGGAATTAAATTCTTATTTAAAAAAAATAAAATAATACATAAAAAAGGTTTTGGAAGAATTATTAATTCGAATGAGATTGAGGTTTTGTCAGATAATAATTCTGAAATTATTAAAGCTAAAAATATAGTAATTGCAACTGGATCAGAAGTCTCAACACCTAAAGATATTCTTTTAGACGAAATAAATATCTTATCTTCAACAGGCGCATTGAACTTAAGTGAAGTACCGACTGACTTAATTGTAATTGGTGCGGGTTACATAGGATTAGAATTAGGCTCTGTCTGGTCTCGGCTCGGATCAAAAGTAACAGTAATCGAATTTGCAGATAGAATTTTACCAGGAATGGACAGTGAGGTATCCAAAAGTTTTCAAAAGATATTAATTAAGCAGGGATTTGACTTTAAGTTATCAACTGCTCTTCGATCTATTACAAAAAAAAATGGGAAGACTTATGTTACAGTTGAAACTAAAGGACAATCGATAGAATTAGTTTGTGATAAAGTTCTTATTTCTACCGGAAGAAAAGCATATACTTATGGTCTTAATTTAGATCAAGTCAACATTGAAACTGATAGTCATGGAAAAATTGAAACCAATGAATTATTTCAAACTAAAATTAAAAACATCTATGCCATTGGTGACTGTAGACAGGGGCCAATGTTAGCTCACAAGGCTTCTGAAGAGGGAGTTGCTGTTGCAGAAATTATAAGTGGTCAGGCTGGTCAAGTTAATTACAATACAATACCTTCGGTTATCTACACTGCCCCCGAAGTTGCATCTGTAGGAAAGACGGAAGATGAAATTAAAAATGAAGGTGTCAAATATAAAGTAGGTAAATTTCCATTCACTGCGAACCCGAGAGCAAAAATTATGCATGATACAGAAGGATTCGTAAAAATTTTATCTAATGCAGACACTGACGAAGTACTTGGAGTACATATAATTGGACCTGATGCGGGAAATTTAATTGCTGAATTAGCTTTAGCAATGGAATTTGGAGCATCTGCAGAAGATATAGCAAGAACATGCCATGCACATCCGACGTTAAATGAGTCAATAAAAGAAGCTGCACTTAATGTTGAAGGTGATGCAATTCATATATAATTAAAAAAATAGAGAAATCTGGGGAAAAAAAGAATATTTAAAAATCAGATAATTACTTGCAGGAATAGTTTTTCTAGATTAAAAACCCTCACTATATCCACGTTATCATTTTAAAGGCCTTAATTAATTAAGGCCTTTTTTATTGTCAAGGTATGATAAATAGCTAATAATTTAGATATGATAACGTGGAGGTTAAAAAGTTGAGTCCACCAGAAAAATCTGGGTGGTGTCCACAACTATCTAAAAATTTTTCTTAAATTAAAATTTTAATCAAATTTCGGTGAAATACCTTTTTAAACCCCACATTTAAATGTGGGGTTTTTTTATAAGTTGTGTAACTGAATAAATCCATACTGCGATTATTATATGATATAGATGAAAACTAACAGATGGGATTAATAAATCAGAAAGTAGCCCATTCTTTCTTACGGTCAAAAATCCAATTAGTAAAATTGACATAGCCATTCCGCGATAGATTTTTTGTATGATATTAGTGTTTGGGTAATCCATTACAATAAGAATTGATATTAGAGACCAAATCAAGATTAAATAAAAAATAAACTGCTTTGGCCATAAAATACTAACTATCAAACTAATTGTGAGTATTGCTAATAATAATTTATAAATGTGTTTCCATTGCAAATTATATGCCATCTGAACAGATATAAGACCAATACAAGTAAGGCCTGAGTAAATTCCTAAAATTGTATTAAGCTTAATAATTGTTTCACCAGAACTTAATCCAAATCTAATTGCTCCTAAAGTGGCAGCAAGTCCAATGAGTATAATTCCGATGAGAGCAAAGAAATCTCTGCGGTTCTTTAATAAATATACAGAATATATTGATGTAAAAACAATTAATACTTCTGTAATTGCAAAATGAGCCGGAGGCATTAATTATTTTTTAATGCCCTATAATAATCTGCTTTTATATCTGTTGATGTTTTTCTTGATCCATCATGAGACCATCCTGGAGGTCCAAATAAATACATAAATCTAGCTTTTAGACTTATTCCTTTTTGAGAAACATCTTTCACAATATTCCAGTACTCACCAAAAAGAATTCTTGCAGGATTATAGGTATCCAGTGGATCAACTAATCCATAATCTGGGAGGTCATTTTCATCTTCAGCAACAAAGGTACCAAGCATTCTATCCCATATAATAAGTGTTCCAGCATAATTAGCGTCTAAATACTTAGGATTTTTTCCATGATGCACTCTGTGATGCGATGGAGTATTAAAAATATATTCGTACCATGAAGGCAGTTTTTTTATTGTCTGCGTGTGTAATAAAAATTGATAGTAAGCGTTCATAAACCCACAAAAAAGAACCATGATAGGATCAAAACCTATTAACACCAATGGAACCTTTAACATCATTGTTCCAGTAAAATGTTTTGTCCATGGTTGTCTTGCTCCCACATCAAGTGCAAACCTCTCTGATGTATGGTGAGCTCTATGCAAGCCCCATCCCCATCTCCATCGATGAACAATGCGGTGATGCAGGTAAAATCTAAAATCATCTAAAATAAAACAAACAACCAAAACAGGTAGTGTGAATGGCAAAGTATATATTTGATAACTTTTTGCCCAGAAAAGCGCAGCAATTGTTATAAATCCAAACGAAGCATTAATTGGAAAACTAGAAAGGCCCAAGAAAATATTAAGGAACCACTCTTTAGTATCATTCTTTGTTTTAAATTTAAAAATATAAATGGCTAAGATTTCGATCACAGCCAACATTACAAAAAGTGGCAGTAGAACAAACACTAAATCATTTAGTTTATAATCTAATAATTTATCAACTGACATTTTTAAAACTTTCCAACATTCCTTGCATTAATTTATGGATCATATTTACCCCCTGCAAGGGTCTTATAAATACCTTAAACTCATTAATTTTTCCAGTATTATCCCATGATATTAAGTCAATACCATTTATGTCTGTGCTATCTAAAGTCAAGGAAAACTCTAGTGAAGCATTAGAGTCTCCTACTACCTCTTTATTATATTGAAAGCTAGCAGAGTTAAATACTTCAGATGCTGCCATTAAATATTGAAGTGCTAATTGTTTGCCTTTTTGTGGAGTATAAACTACTGGGGAATAAAAGATAATATCATCAGATAAAATAGATTCTAAAAGATTGTAATCTCTATTTTTTACAACCTCGTGCCATTTTGTAATAGGATTTTCCATATCTATTAAATTACAATAAAATTTTTTAAATTTCTATTTTTTTGCTAGAGGATGAGTTTTTTTGTAGGTATCAAGGAGCTTTGATGTTTCGACCTTAGTATATTTTTGAGTAGTTGATAAGCTGCTATGACCTAATAATTCTTGTATAGTTCTAAGGTCTCCTCCCGAATCTAATAAATGAGTAGCAAAGCTGTGTCTTAAAGCATGGGGCGTGGCAGTTTCAGGCAGAGATAATGCAGTTCTTATCTTTTCGAGTGCGTATTGAATAATTCTTGGACTAAGCCTAGAAAATCTTTTTCCAATAAACAAAGCATCACCAGAAACAATTTCTTTTGGGCACGCCTCTAAGTAATTTTCAATTCCTTTTTTAATATATGGCATCATCGGTACAATTCTTTCCTTTTCACCTTTACCCTTTATAAGAATATGATCTTCATTTTGAATATCATCATGATTTAACGAAAGTGCTTCAGAAATTCTTAGGCCACATCCATAAAGAAGCAATAAAATTGCTTTGTTTCGAAGTCCAATCCATTTTTCATCTTCTATTTCTTCAGCTTGCTTTATTACTTGAATAGCAAGATCGACATTGATTGGTCTAGGCAAGCTTTTTTTTAATTTTGGAGATTTTAAATTAAATACTGAACTTTCTTTTATCTTATTATTTTTAATTAAAAATCTAAAAAATGACTTAAGAGCAGAAATATTTCTTGCAATAGAATTGGAGGAGATCTCTGAATTTCTTCTGTGAGTCAAGAAACTTCTAAACTCAGAAATTTCGATATTTTCTATGTCTTTAAGTCCTATATTTTTTTCAATGTAGTCTTGAAAAAATATTAAAAATTTAGATAGATCATTTTTATAACTTATAACAGAATTTTGACTGAGTTTTTTTATATTTGTTAGGTGATTTATCCAATTATTATACTCATACTCAAGATCTGCTTTCACTTACAATACTATAGGATTGACTGATTAGTTGATTTCCAATCATTTAAAAATGCTTCTAACCCTTTTTTTGTTAAGGGGTGGTCATAAAGCATCTCCAGTACATTTGGTGGGATCGTAACCACATCTGCTCCAATAATAGCTGACTCTATTACGTGATCTAAGTTTCGAATTGATGCTACTAAAATTTTTGTCTGAAGCTCAGGATAGTTATCATAAATAGTTTTAATTTTCTTGATCAAATCCATACCATTTTCGCCTATATCATCTAATCTTCCGACGAATGGAGAGATATAAGTGGCATGCGATTTAGCTGCAATTAAGGCTTGTGCAGGACTAAAGCAAAGAGTTACATTTGTGCTAATTTTTTTGGTGTAGAAAAAATTTGAAGCTTTAAGACCATCCTCAGTTAATGGTAGCTTAATAACTATATTTTTTGCAATTTTAGAGAGCTTTTCGCCCTCTTTAATCATTCCATCCAAAGATGTAGATGTTACTTCTGCACTGATTGGGCCGTCAACAAATGAAGAGATTTCTCTTAAGGTTTCAAAAAAATCCTTACCTGATTTTGCTATTAATGACGGATTTGTTGTGACTCCGTCAACAAGACCAGTTGAGTATAAGTCTCTAATTTTATCTGTGTCAGCAGTATCTAAAAAAAATTTCATATAAATTTCGTTATTGATGAATATAACTATATCATAGAATATTATTTGTTCCAATTAATGACTAAAAAACAATATTTTGTAAATGTTTTGCTCGCTTACAACTTAAGTAAAGAATTTACCTATAAAATTGATGAGTATGTTGAAATTGGATCAATTGTCAGAGTTCCATTCAGGTCAAAAAAATATACAGGCATTGTAACAGAGCATTTAAAAAAGCCCAATTTTCAAAAATCAAAAATAAAAGAAGTTGATTCAGTATCAAATAAGTTTCTCTTTAAATCAAAACATCTAAAATTTTTAGATTGGGTTGCAAAGTATAACTTAATAGATCGTGGGAACATTCTGAAGATGATGCTTCCAAATAGTGATATTTTTTTTAAAGAATTAAAAAAAAATATGAAATTAATGATGAAATGAATATTAGATTAATAAATTTAAATAATGAGCAACTGAAAGCAAGTAATTATATTTCTACAAAAATAAAAGAGAAAAAATACCAGACGGTGGTCATTGATGGCGTTCCTGGTTCTGGTAAAACAGAAGTGTATTTTAGAGTAATTGAAGAAAATCTAAGACTAAATACTCAAGTATTGATTCTTTTTCCTGAGGTCTCGCTAACATCAGAATTTGTAAAAAGAGTCAAAAATCATTTTGGATTAGATCCTGATGTATGGCATTCAAAAATAAGCCCTTCTCAAAAGAAAATTTCTTTAGACAGAATAATTAATGGTAAGGCAAAGATTATTGTTGGTGCACGTTCTGCATTATTTCTCCCTTTCAAGAAACTTGGTTTGATGATTAT
>PYIJ01438574.1_pt1 | contig 11567 bp, 10 predicted proteins | sample 3578051 | NCBI WGS metagenome assembly PYIJ01 (sample SAMN08408021, study PRJNA431606) | Marine metagenome isolate SA_KN192-05_S13_5m, whole genome shotgun... | biome: marine; feature: oceanic pelagic zone; material: water; isolation source: surface water sample, 0.2-0.8 um fraction ... | reverse complement strand
GATAATGTAGAAATTTCAGCTTTTGGATTAGGAGCTTTTATTGAAAATTGTTTAATTAAGCTTTCCAGAAAATTTGATGTTTTGTTTTTTGATAAATGTGGACCAAGTTTTGTATGAAAATAATCCCTAACTATTGAATTATCTATCACAGAAACACCAGGAGCTAGTCCAACCCCAAGTCTATTTTCAGGAATATAGGATAAATTAAGCTTCTTTCTAGACCTCACTCCTTTATTAGAAACATCTTTATTATTAATAATTATTTTTCCTTCAAATATTTTTTCAATTCCTGAGATAATATTTGCAAGCTCCACTTGACCATTTCCTGACACGCCAGCTAAACCTAAAATTTCTCCTGCTTTTACTTGGAAATTAATCTCTTCTAGTTTTTTTATATTGCTAACTTCATCTATAAAATTTATATTCTCAACATTTAATTTAATTTCTCCAATTTTATTATCTTTATCGACAGTAGATGTTTTTACAGTGCCCATCATCAGTTCAATAAGCTGGTTATCTGTCACATCTTTTGTTGGCAAATCTTTAGCAACCATCTTTCCATTTTTCATAACTGAAACAATTTCAGTGAATTCTTTGATTTCCTTTAACTTATGAGTAATCAATACAATCGTTTTCATATCTTCTTGTGCTAAAGTCACAAGGGAATTTTTAAGTTGAGAAGTTTCCTGAGGAGTAAGAACAGCTGTAGGTTCATCAAGGAGCATTATGTTGCTGTCATTAAAAATTAATTTCATTATTTCAATTTTTTGTTTTTCTCCTACCGACAAATCTGAAATTATTTCATTTTCATTTACATTCAGGGCAAAAATTTCAGAATATTTTTTAAAAGATTTTAAGAAATTATCTTTGTAAATATTTGATTTAGAAAGGGTTAAATTATCTTTAATACTGAAGCTCTCAACTAATCGAAACTCTTGATGAACCATTCCGATGCCTAGTTGGGAAGCAATATCGGGACTTAAGATTTTTTGTTTTTGGCCATCAAGATAGATTGATCCTTTTTCAGGTTGGTATATACCAGATAATACATTCATTAGAGATGATTTTCCAGCTCCATTTTCACCAAGCAACCCATGGATTTTGCCTTTATATAAGTTAAAATTTACATCATCTAAAGCTTTTATTTTTCCAAAAGTTTTGGTTACATTCTTGGTTTCTAAAAATTTATTACTCATAAAAAAAATTACAGCACCTCTTTATTGAGGTGCTGTAATATAAACATTTAATCTAGTGTACCTACAACGTTGTCAACAAAGTAGAACATGCCCAACAAGTCACCATCACTTGAACCCTCGAAAATTTCAAAAGTTCCGTCAATAATTTCTTGTTTTCTGTCCTCGATGAGTGTCTTTATATCACTCGATACGTCATCAGATACTTCAAATAAATCAACAACATTATCAGACATCCCTGTCCAATATGGAGTTGTTGTGAATTCGTCGTTAACTACTGCGTTTACCATTTCAGTATAAAGTGGTCCCCAGTTCCATACTGGTGCAGTAACAAATGCATTTGGAGCTGCTTCTTGGCCATAACCTGTGTGGTAGCCAATCCATTTAGCTCCAGCGGCCTCTGCGGCAATTCCTGTAGATGCTGAATCTTGATGTTGCGTAAGAACATCAGCCCCAGCTTCTAGGAGAGCGTTTGCAGCTTGTGTTTCTTCCTCTGGACCAAACCATGTATTTGTCCATACAACTTCAACAGTTGCGTTAGGATTTACTTCTTTTACCCCATTTGCAAAAGCATTAATTCCTCTAATAACTTCTGGTATTGGAAATGCAGCTACATAGCCAATCTTATTTGATTCAGTTATTGAACCAGCTGCTAAGCCTGACAAATATCTTGCTTCATATATTTTTCCAAAATAATTTGTATAGTTTGAGTCATTAGATTTATATCCAGAACAGTGAAGGAACGTAACATCAGGATATTCCAATGCCATTTCCTCCATGATATCTAGATAGCCGAAAGTTGTTCCAAAGATTATATTGTAGCCTTGCTCAATATATGCTTCTGCAACTGTTCTAAATTCTGTTGCATCTGGGGGAACATCTTCTGTGAACGCTGTCTCTATCCCAGTCTCTTCGACAAGATATTGACGTCCTTCGTCATGTGCCTGTGTCCATCCTCCGTCATTTGCGGATCCTAGATAAACAAAAGCAGCTTTGTAATCATCTACGTCTGCGGCTCCACCGCAGGCCATAGTAAGAATACTGATAATTATTAGGCCTACTGCCCAACTTCTGCGCATCCTTACCTCCTTTTCATATTTTCAAGTATAGACACTGAGTTATTTAGAATATTTCATTTAGTTTTATTTTTTTATGAGATAAAAGAACTCCATGGTAAAAAATTTTGATAGAATTAGCACTTACTATTATGGAAAAACTTTTTTATACCTGGGACGAACAATTTGATGACACAAATAAAATGTGTGATCAGTTGGAGGCTGATGAGTTTATACCTGATGTTGTTGTTGGTATCAGTCGAGGTGGGTTAATTCCTGGTGTTATGATTTCACACAAATTGGAAATTCCATTTAAGCCAGTTCATGCCTCAACAAGGGATTTCCCGCATTGGGAAAACTATCTTCCAAAACCAAAAGATGAAAAAATCTTAATTGTCGATGATATTTGTGATAGTGGTGAGACATTTATAAGGTTATCAGAATATATAAGAGAAAATATAAATTTTGAGTGTGACGTTAGATTTGCTTCACTATGGTGGAACAACGAATGTGAATTCAAACCACATTACTTTATACGAGATCTAGCAAAAGATACAGCAGGCGTTTGGATTGATTTCCCACACGAGTCATGGTGGGAAGAAAAAGCTAAGTAACTAGTTTTTTTGCGTATTCTTTAATTGTTTTGAGCATGCTATAAGCACCGTTTCTTCGAGCAGGGCTTAAAATCACACCTAATTCAAATTCTTCCATTAAATCTATATCATTTGAAGCAATATCTTCAGCCTTTTCGTCCGAATAAATAGAGGCAATCAAAGTCACTAATCCTTTTGCAATAAGAGCATCTGAATCACTATTAAAGAAAAGTTTTTCATCTTTTTCTTCAGGAACAAGCCAAACTTGACTTTGACAACCATTTACTTTGAAGTTATCTACTCTTAGTTCTGTAGGAAATGAGTCATTTTCTTTAGCTTTCTCAATTAAATATTGATACTTCTCCTGATCGTTGGGGAATATATCAAGTATTTTCTTATATTCATCGACTTTTTCTCTAATAGACATTTTTATCTCAGCATTTCGACACTTGATATAAGTGCTGACTTTAATGTATCAATATCTTCTTTATCGTTGTAAATATAAGCCGTCGATCTAATTGTTGCATCTATACCTAATTTTCTATGAAATGGTTGTACACAATGATGACCTGCTCTTACAGCGATCCCATGTGTATCCAGCATTAAAGAAAGATCTGCCGCATGAACACCATCTACATACATCCCAAAAGTACATCCTGCAATAGTTTCTTGAGAATGGATCACATTTACTCCATCAATATCTAGAAGAACTTTCCTTCCATATTCACGCAATTCATCTGAATGTTTTTCAACTTCAGACATCCCAAGATCTTGTAAATAATCTACGGCTGCTCCAAGACCAATTGCTTCAACATAAGGGGGAGTCCCTGCCTCGAATTTATGAGGAACTGGTGCCCAAGTGGCTTTATCATAATGAACTTCTTCAATCATATCGCCACCACCGTACACAGGGTCAAGAGAATTTAGAAGTTCTTTTTTACCCCAAACTACGCCTATACCAGTTGGACCCAGCATCTTATGTCCAGAGAAAACTAGGAAATCAATTCCCAAATCCTGGACATCAACTTTTCTATGAGGAACCAACTGTGCACCATCAATAATTAATAAAGCTTCAGAGTTTGCTCTTACTAGATTATTTATCTCTTTAATATCAGGAAGCATTCCCGATAGGTTTGATTCACCGACAATTGAAACGACTTTTGTTTTTGAAGAAAGTTTGGAGGATAAATCATCAAGATCTAAAGAAAAGTCTTCGTTAACTTTTACATACTTAATACTTAATTTATATTTTTCAGCGACCATTTGCCAAGGAATAATATTCGCATGATGTTCAATCTCTGACAAAATAATTTCATCACCCTCACTCATAAACTTATTTGCTATTGAGTTAGCTAAGAAATTGAGAGCTTCGGTTGTACCTTTTGTAAAAATTATCTCATCCGATTCAGATGCATTTAAAAAAGATTGAAATTTAGATCGTACAGACTCATATTCTTGAGTTGTTTCGGCTGAAAGAACATAAGTTCCTCTGTGAACATTTGCATTATTAAATTTATAGATCTCCGTCATTTTATCAATTACGGAGTTTGGTTTTTGTGAGGTTGCTCCTGAATCCAAGTAAGTTAATTTATTACCATTGATATCTCTTTCAAATATTGGAAAATCTTTTTTGATATTTTTAAATTTGCTCATTGGTAAGATTCGTACCCTTCTTTTTCTAGCTTATCAGACAACTCTGTGCCACCAGTTTCTACAATATTTCCATCTACAAATACATGAACATAATCTGGTTTAACATATTCCAATAATCTCTGGTAATGAGTTACTACAAGGTAACCACGATCAGGCGTTCTTAAATTGCTAATTCCTTCTCCTACAATTCTTAAACCATCAACATCAAGCCCTGAATCAGTTTCATCTAAAATTGCAAGTTTAGGGTTTAAAACTGCAAGTTGTAGAATCTCATTTCTTTTTCGTTCTCCACCTGAGAAACCATCATTTAAATATCTATCAACAAAATCTGGTGAAAGACCTAAGTCTTTCATTGCTTCTGCAACTTTTAGTCTAAGTTCCACAGTGGTATATTCAGTTTCTTCAATATTGGTAAGAGCAGTTTTGAGCATATTTACAATTGTCACACCAGGTATTGATTCTGGATATTGAAAAGCAAGAAACATTCCTTTCTTTGCACGATTATCTACCGGTTCTTCAGTGATATCTTCTCCACTAAATGTAATTTTTCCCTCTGTAATTTCATAAACTGGATTACCCATCAAGACATTTGCAAGTGTTGATTTTCCAGAACCATTAGGTCCCATAATTGCATGAACTTCCCCTGGGTTTATTTCTAAGTTAACTCCCTTAATGATTGGAGTTGATTCTACAGATGCATGTAAATTTTCAATTTTTAACACATATCCATATTAATTCTATTAAAAAACAAATGACATTTGATTAGTCAAATTTGAAAACAAAATTAGAATAAAGTAATGCAATTTAGTCTTACAGATTTACAAAACGAAATTAAAGAAAATGCTACTAAGTTATTATCTGAAAAAGTAGATTTACTTGAACTGATTAAGAAGTTTGATGACAATACAAGAATTGATACTGAATTATGGCAGCTTATTAATGAGCAAGGTTGGTTAGGCCTTGATGTACCTGAAAAAGATGGCGGATTAGGATTTTCACAAATCGACTCTTCAATTCTGTCTGAAGTATTTGGTTACTATATGCCCATAGTTCCATTTTTTAGTTCTGGAGTAGTTTTCAAACAGCTATTACTTCATTCCGAAGATGATTTAAAAACTAAATTTCTACAAGATATAATAACTGGATCAAAAATTGGAACTTATGCTATCTATGAAAATGATAAGTATGAAATTAATGAACAAAATATTGAGACTACATTCGAAACAAGTGAGAAGGGCTATTTGTTGAATGGAAATAAAAGCTACGTTATGTTTGGAGACTCATCAGATTTAATTGCTGTTCTTGCAAAAGGGACTGATGGATTTAAATTTTTGTTAGTTGAAAAAGAAACTCCTGGTATTTCAATAAAAGAGACAACTTCTTTGGACCAATCCAGACCAATGACAGAAATCAATTTTCAAGATGTAGAAATAAGTAAAGATAATTTTATGTTTGACATTAATGAAGACAATAATTTATGGAATAAAGTAAAGCATATATCCCTATCATTTCTATCAATGGAACAAGTTGGTGGTGCTCAAGCATGCTTGGATATGTCTACAGAATATGCAAAAGAAAGAATACAGTTTGGAAGACCCATTGGATCGTTTCAGGCTATTCAACATATGTGTGCAGACATGGTTTTACAAATTGAAAGTGCAAAATCTATAGCTTACAGTTCTGTGAGAGTGGATATTGATGACCCAATAGAACTTGAGATGAGCTCCTCGATGGCTAAAGCATATTGCTCAGAAGTTTTTAATAAAGTTGCTGGGGATACAATTCAAGTCCATGGTGGTATTGGATTCACTTGGGAACATCCAGCACATCTATACTTTAAAAAGGCAAAGTCGGACTCCTTAATTTTTGGCACTTCAAAATCTGCTAGAAATGATGTTGCTAGACTTCTAAGTTTATAAAATTGCCAAGACTTTCAAAATTTGAAAATTATAGATTTATTGGTTATCGCAAAAATATGAAAGTATATGATTGCGACAATGAAGATCATTTTAAAATTCTTCAGTCACTAGAAGAAGAAAAGAAGTTGGTTCAAAATAATCAATTACAATCATTTGCTCCTGATTCTTTAGAGGAAGCAATGAATAGAAGTTATAAACCCTTTAAATAACTTCCCAGGTAATCGTTTTCGATCCGTTTTGTTTTATTATTCCTTGTGACTCTATATATTTCAGATGAGCCATTGTTTCCTGAAAAGCCATACGTAAATTCCAAGAATCAAGTGGTCTCGAAAACAAACTTTGGGTTACTTCCCATCCAGTCAAAGCCCCATTTGATAAAATACCAATTATCTTCTTCGATCTTTTCTCATGATGTAAAAGGATTTGCTCAATTCTATTTTGAGGGCTGTCAATAACTTCAAAATGCCCGGGAGCAATTTTTTCGTGATCAATATTGTTTACTTTTTCTAAAGAATTTACATAGTTAGACAACATATCTGTATCTTCATCATGAAGAGGGATAAATGGAGTTATTCGTGGAAGAACATGATCACCAGAAAAAATAATTTTACTTGAGGTGTCAAGTATTGAAATTTCTGATATGTCATGACCAGGTGTAAATATTACTTGTAAATCTCGATCTATATTTTTGATTTTTCCTTCATCAAATAGTATTTCTGGGGGAGTAATTTTTCCAGTTGTAGTTGGAGTAGTTATGGAGTTCATGTCATCTAAAAACTCTTTTGGTGCTCCTTGTTTTTTCGCATATTCACCTATTGCTTTGAAACGAGATGTCCAGTCATTGTAACGTGGAATAAAATCGGGTGCGTTTTTATAGAGGCCGAATTTTATTCCCTCATTTCTTAAAACAGTCGAAAGTCCGACATGATCAGAATGTAAATGTGTTCCGATTAGTAATTTGATGTCCGAAAGTTGTATGTTTAGATTGTTTAAATTTACTTTTAGATCATCAAAATATTCATCTCCATTAACACCACAGTCAATCATGATGTAGCCATCAACATCCTCAATAAGATAAATATTTACAAACCCGGGCGGACTCCAGGGGAGTTTTAATGGAAAATGTAAAATTCCATGACCAAGATTAAAGTTCTTCAACTTAATTAGTCATGACCCAAACACCAAATGCAACAACAATTACAATAGCCGTTATTAAAGAAGCTATTATAAGATGTCTTGTTTGCATAGCAATATTGTATCTGATTAATGAGTTATCCTGAGTTGGATGTAAGCATCTTTTCCATTAGATTTAATAGTGACAATAACTTTGACCAATGCATACAGGGAACCCCTTAATGTATTGCAGTTATTATCTCGATTTGATAGCGACCCTATCTTGAAAGAGGTAATTTGAAAAAATTAACAATTATTGGCGGTGGCCCAGCTGGTTATGCAGCAGCATTATACGCTCACAACTTTGATCTAGAGATTACCTTAATTGAATCAGATGTTTTAGGGGGAACTTGTTTAAATCGTGGCTGTATTCCTGCAAAATATTGGCTTCATGTAGCAGAGTTAAATCATGAAATTTCCAACTCTAGCAACTATGGAATAAATATTGAAAATAAAACAATTGATTGGAAAAAAACCTCGTTAAAAAGAATTGAGGTAATTGATAAACTAGTTTCTGGAATTAAGACACTTTTAAACGGTAAAAAGGTAAAAGTTATTGAAGGCTGGGGCTCTATTGAAAATAAAAATACCGTTTTAGTAAATAAATCTGATGGCTCAACTGAAAAAGTAGAAAGTGATTATATCCTCCTTGCTACAGGGTCTAAACCAAGAGAGCTGCCTGATATTAAAATTGATGAAAACTTTTTAGTTACATCTGACACTGCTCTTAATTGGGAAGAGCCACCCAAAAGAGTTTGTATTGTTGGTGCCGGTGCAATTGGTTGTGAATTTGCAAGCTTGCTTAATGATCTTGGTTCAGAAGTTACCGTTGTAGAGATTGCCAAAGAGATTCTTCCAGGATTAGATAAAAGAACATCTGGTGAATTAAGAAAACAGCTTTCAAAACGAGGGGTTGAATTTAAATTAAATACTTCAATTGAAAAGATAGATGACAAACAAGTTAGTTTTTCAGATAACGAAACTAAAGAATATGATTCTGTTTTGGTTGCTATTGGTAGATCACCATTGACTGAAAATATTGGATTGGACAACGTAAATATTGTTACTGAAAATGGTTTTATAAATGTTGACCTAGAAACGTTTCAAACTTCAGAAGAAAATATTTTTGCTTTAGGAGATATTGTCGCTAACACACCTCAATTAGCTCATGCAGCATTTGCAGAATCAATTTCTGCAGTCACATTTATTGCAACTGGTGATAAGAAGCCACTTGATTACAACGCTATTCCATATGTTGTTTATTCAAGGCCAGAATTAGCAGAGGTAGGTTTAAATGCCGAAAAAGCAAAATTAAATGATATTGAAATTGATCAATCACAACATAGCTTTGCTGGCATCGGTAGAGCAATGATTACTGAGCAAAATCAAGGACTTGTAAAAGTTTATTCAGAAAAAGAAGGCCCAATAGTTGGAGCAAGTATATGTGGCCCTTCAGCTGGAGAAATGATACATGAAATAATGTATATGGTTGGCTGGGAAGCTTTACCAGAAGAGGCCGCAGAATTTATTCATGCACATCCAACATTAAGCGAGGCCGTTGGCGAATCGCTACTTGGCTTGACCGGGAAAGGACTACATTAATGCAAATTGAAAAGATTGTTAGAAAAGGATATTCATCAGAACTTTCTAATGAGCAGTTATGGGAAATTTATAAGTCTATGAAAACTCAAAGACTTCTTGAAGACAGATTATTAAAAATGTATAAAGGGGGACAACTGAGTGGAGCTGTATATCCAGGTATAGGGCAAGAAGCCTCTATGGCTGGTATTGGTGCTGGAATGGATGACAAAGATATTTTTGGAGGCACGCATAGAGATCTTGGAGTTCAATTAATGAAAGGGGTAACACTAAAAGAAGTTGCACTTAATTTTTTTGGAAAAAAAGACGGACCTTCAAAAGGACGAGATGGTAATAGTCACTTTGGTGTAGTTGACAAGGGGACCTTGATGGTTGTATCCCCATTACCTGACTCGGCACCAGTTGCAGTTGGTTGGGCGCTTGCATCACAACAACAGGGAAGTGGAGTGGTTGCTATAGCTAATTGTGGAGAAGGTGCTACTGCGACAGGCACATGGCATGAAAGTGTAAACATGGCTGGAGTATTAAATTTACCAGTTGTCTTTACAGTTCAAAATAATCAATTTGCCTATTCATCACCCAATGAAACTGAGTTTGGGACACCAAATGTTGCAGATAGAGGAGCCGGTTATGGTATTCCCTCACTAATTATTGATGGTAATGACATCTATGACGTTATCGATTCAATCCATGAAGCATGTGAAAATGCTAGAAAAGGTAAGGGCCCAACTTTAATCGAATTAGTTACTTTTAGACATTATGGACACGCTGGTCATGATCCCGCAGATTATGTTGAAGATGAAGTAAGAGATTTCTGGATGAAAAGAGATCCGATTGCAAGATTTGAAGATTCCCTTTTAACTGAGGGATTATTTAGTGAGGATGATTTTATTCAATTAGAAAGTGATTTAGAAACTGAAATAAAGGAAACTCTTGAGTGGGCTAAAGCCCAAGAGGAGCCAGATCCAAAAGATGAATTAAATGATATGTTCGCTAAGAGAACTATCCCTGTAATTGAAAATACAGAAAATAATTTACAAACAATGAACTTTATAGAAGCCATAAATAATGGGCTAGATGAATTGATGAAAAGTGATGAAGGTGTTTTCATTATGGGAGAAGATGTAGGTGTTTTTGAAGGGGCTTTCAAAGTAACAAAAGGACTTTTTGAAAAATACGGTCCATTTAGAGTTATAGATACAGCAATTTCAGAAGGTGGATTTACAGGTGCAGCAGTGGGAGCTGCATTAGCTGGCCAAAAACCAATTGTTGAATTACAATTTTATGATTTTGTTTACCCTGCGCTTGATCAATTAACTACTGAAGCAGCAAAATATCATTGGAAAGCTGGAAAAGCTGTTCCAATGGTTGTGAGAGGTCCAACTGGTGCAGGTACACGTTCTGGACCTTTTCATTCAATTAGCCCAGAGTCATTACTTGCACACCATCCAGGTATAAAAGTTGTTGCTCCATCAAACCCATATGATGCAAAAGGGCTACTTGTTGCAGCTGTTAATGATCCAAATCCTGTCATGTATCTTGAACATAAAAAACTTTATAGAAAACCAGACTTAAAAATGGATGTTCCAATTGGGTTATATGAAGTTGAAATCGGCAAAGGTAGGGTAGTCAAAGAAGGATCGGATATAACAATTGTTACTTGGTCAGGAATGGTTTCTGTTGCAGAAGAAGCAGCAAACATTCTTGAAAAAGAAGATATTTCAGTTGAAATTGTGGACATTAGAACGATCGTCCCATTAGATGAAGAAATTATATTGAAATCTGTAGCGAAGACGTCAAATGTATGTATTTTACAAGAAGATGTCCCTTTCTCATCTGTAGCTTCAGAAATATCATCTCTAATTGCTGAGAAAGGATTTTGGGATCTAGACAATCCAATTATAAAAATAACATCACCAAATACACATATTCCTTTCGCACCAGTGCTTGAAGATGCATTTATTCCAAGTGCTGAAAAGGTTGTAAATGCCATAAAAGAATTACAATAAAATTATGAGTGAACGCATTACAATGCCACAACTAGGAGAAACTGTTACTGAGGGAACTATTTTGCGCTGGCTTGTAAAAGTTGGTGATGAAATTAAAGAAGACGATCCAATCTTAGAGATTTCAACAGACAAAGTTGATACTGAAGTACCAAGTCCTTTTAGTGGAACTGTTTCTTCTTTATTAGTAGAAGAGGGTGAGACAGTTGAAGTTGGATCTCCATTATTAGAGTTAAACGGTACTTCTACCGAAAACTTAAATGCTGAAGCAACTGAATCAGTAGAACAAGAAGACAAAATAGAAAAAATAGAAGAACCAGCTCAAGAAATTTTTGAAAACGAACAGATTGTAACTGAAAGCAAAACTATACAAAGT
>PYIJ01153707.1_pt1 | contig 11577 bp, 9 predicted proteins | sample 3578051 | NCBI WGS metagenome assembly PYIJ01 (sample SAMN08408021, study PRJNA431606) | Marine metagenome isolate SA_KN192-05_S13_5m, whole genome shotgun... | biome: marine; feature: oceanic pelagic zone; material: water; isolation source: surface water sample, 0.2-0.8 um fraction ... | reverse complement strand
TTAAAATAATTCTCAGTTATCTTATTTTTTTAATCTCAAATTTTGATTAATAAGATTTAAAATTTAGCTAAATTTGCAGATTAAAAAAATAACATGGCGAATATTGCCAAATTAGAAAATATAGCCAGTCAAGTGAGACGAGACATCGTTAGAATGGTTCATTCTTGTCAATCTGGCCATCCAGGAGGCTCTCTCGGATGCACTGATTATCTAGTTGCACTCTATTTTTTTATCATGGAACATGATCCAAAATTCAATATGAAAGGGATCGATGAAGATCTGTTTTTCATATCCAATGGGCACATCTCACCGGTATTTTATAGTGTTTTGGCTAGATCTGGATATTTTGATGTATCCGAATTATCCACTTTCCGTAAAATTAATTCGAGATTACAAGGACATCCAGCAACAGAGGAAGGTCTTCCTGGCATACGAATGGCTGCAGGCTCTTTAGGCCAAGGCCTATCGGTCTCTTGCGGGGCTGCTCTTGCTAAAAAAATAAATAATGATTCTAAACATATTTTTTGCTTAATGGGTGATGGTGAACAACAGGAGGGTCAGGTATGGGAAGCTGCAATGTTTGCTGCTCATAATAAATTAGATAATTTAATTGCAACTATTGACTATAATGGACAACAAATTGATGGACCGGTCGATGAAGTACTTTCATTAGGTAATCTGGAAGGCAAATACAAAGCATTTGGTTGGTCAGTCTTAGTATGTGATGGAAATAATATGTCTGAAATAATTGAAACACTTGAAGCAGCCAAAACACTATCAGGAAATGGGCAGCCTATAATGATTCTAATGAAAACACAAATGGGAAAAGGTGTTGACTTCATGGAGGGCTCACATAAATGGCATGGCATTCCTCCAGATGATGCGCAACTCAAAACGGCATTAAATCAGCTTGAAGAAACTCTAGGAGACTATTAATATGAAATATCAGTTTACTGAAAAAAAAGATACCAGATCTGGATTTGGTGATGGACTCACCGAAATTGGAAGAAGTAATCCAGAGGTAGTAGCACTTTGTGCAGACCTTGTTGGCTCTCTTAAAATGGGAAATTTCATAAAGGAAAATCCATCAAGATTTTTTCAAATGGGTATTTCTGAGGCCAATATGATGGGTACAGCTGCAGGTTTAGCAACAGCAGGAAAAATTCCATTTACCGGTACATTTGCTAACTTCTCCACCGGCCGTGTTTATGACCAATTACGCCAATCAATTGCATATTCAGAAAAAAATGTCAAAGTATGTGCTTCACACGCTGGACTTACTCTGGGTGAAGATGGTGCAACACATCAAATTTTAGAAGATGTGGGGATGATCAAAATGTTGCCAAATTTTACAATTGTGGTTCCTTGTGATTATAATCAAACTAAAGCGGCAACGATAGCTATTGCTGATCACGAAGGACCTGTTTACCTAAGGTTCGGAAGACCTAGTTGGCCTATTTTCACTGATCCAGAGGAAAAGTTTGAAATAGGTAAAGCTCAAAAGATGATATCAGGGACAGATGTTACAATTATGTCCTATGGTCATATGGTATGGAAATCTATTGAAGCTGAGGCCATCTTGCAAGCTGATGACATTTCTGTCGAGGTGATCAACATGCATACTGTCAAACCATTAGATGTACGGGCTGTTTTAAATGCAGTAAAGAAGACAGGCTGTATTGTTACCGCTGAAGAACATAATATTAATGGTGGATTGGGTGAATCTGTAGCGCGAGTACTAGGCCAGAATGAACCTTGTCCTCAAGAATTTGTTGCAGTCAACGATTCTTTTGGTGAAAGTGGTACCCCAGACCAATTATTAGAGAAGTATGGTTTAAGTACTGATAATATTGTTTTGGCTGCAAAAAGAGCTATTTCAAGAAAGTAATCATTTATTCAGTTGAGATCATAACTAATGGAATTTTGTCAAAATCTATAACCCAACGTCAATTTTTACAATTGGTTGCGCAAACTTCAGATACACCCTTAATGGTTGATGTTGCCTATGCTAAAAATTGCCATATTTATGATTCAAATGGTAAAAAATATTTTGATCTTATTGCCGGAATAGGTGTTAGCAGTGTAGGACATCGTCATCCTAATGTTATAAAAGCTGTAAAAGATCAAATAAATAAAAACCTTCATGTTATGGTTTTTGGTGAATTTGTTCAAACTCCTCAAGTACGATTAGCTGAAGCTTTATCTAAAACATTGCCTGATCCACTAGAATGTACTTATTTTGTCAACTCTGGAAGCGAAGCTACTGAAGGAGCCCTAAAATTAGCAAAAAGATATACAAATCGTTTCAATATTATTTCATGTATAGATGGATATCATGGATCCAGTCATGGTGCCTTGTCAGTTAGCGGTAACGAATCTCTTAAACAAAACTTTAGACCCCTACTACCAAATATTCAACACATTCCATTTGGTGATGAAAACGCACTTAATTTGATAAATATTGAGACAGCCGCTGTCATTATAGAAACTGTACAAGGCGAAGCAGGGGTCAGAACAGCCAAAAAAAAATATTTTCAAGAATTAAGTAAAAAATGCAAAGCAACAGGAGCACTATTGATATTAGATGAGATTCAATGCGGATTCGGTAGAACTGGTAAACTTTGGGCATTTGAGCACTATAACATTAAGCCCGATATCCTTTTGGCCGCTAAAGGAATGGGAGGAGGAATGCCTATTGGTTGTTTTATAAGCTCCAAAGAAATTATGCATTCCTTAAGAGAAAATCCAGCTCTTGGTCATATTACTACTTTTGGAGGGCATCCTGTAAGCACTGCTGCCTCGTTGGCCACTCTCGAAACTCTTCTTGACGAAAATATTATCGATCAAGTTGAAAAAAAGGCTTTGTTATTTAAATCTTTATTGAAACATCCCAACATCAAAGAAATTCGTCACAAAGGATTACTCATGGGAGTAGAATTCGAATCTTATAATGTCCTTAAAAGGATCATTGATAGATCCTTAGAGGTTGGGATTATTACTGACTGGTTTTTATTTTGTAACAATAGCATGCGGATTGCTCCACCTCTAACTATTTCAGAGATTGAGATTAGGGAAGTGTGCCATAAATTGTTAGAATCCATTGAATGGGCATCAAAAAGAAATAATTAATCAGATCTTTTAATAAAAAAAGGAATGGGAGTCAACACATTCCTTTTCTTCGATGGACTTTATCTAATATTATACATCGGCGGATTTGACAGTTTTAATAATCACTGCAGCAATTTTGTAGGGATCACCATTAGAGGCAGGTCTTCTGTCTTCTAGCCAACCCTTCCAATTTTTTTCAACGGTCATTAAAGGAATTCTTATCGAAGCACCTCGATCAGATACACCATAGCTAAAATCTGTGATAGCTGCCGTTTCATGCTCACCTGTCAATCTTTTATCATTATCTGCACCGTAAACTGCAATATGATCTGCAACAGTTGGTCTAAAGGCCTCACATATTTTATCATAAATACCCTTATCTCCACAAGTTCTCAAAACATTATTTGAAAAATTAGCATGCATCCCAGAACCATTCCAATCTGTTGCTCCTAAAGGTTTTGGGTGCCAATTGATGGCAAGACCGTATTCTTCCCCTAAGCGCTCAAGCAAATACCTTGCTACCCACATCTCATCGCCAGCTTGTTTTGCACCTTTAGCAAAACATTGAAATTCCCACTGACCAGCTGCAACCTCAGCATTAATACCTTCTATATTGATACCCGCATCAATGCATAAATCGATATGTTTTTCTACCATTTCTCTTCCGAAAGCATTTGCTGCTCCAACTGAGCAGTAAAATTGACCCTGTGGGGTTTGATCACGTGGAAAACCAAGAGGTAACTTAGACTCAGGATCCCACAAAAAATATTCTTGCTCAAAACCAAACCAAAAATCATTATCATCATCGTCAATGGTCGATCTACCATTTGAAATATGTGGTGTGCCATCGGCGTTTAATACCTCATTCATTACCAAAAACCCATTTTTTCTAGCGGGATCAGGAAAAATAGCCACTGGCTTAAGTATACAATCTGAAGAACCTCCTTCTGCCTGAAGTGTGGAACTACCATCGAAAGACCAGATCGGGCAATCCTCTAGTTTACCTCCAAAATCAGCCTCTATTTTGGTCTTGCTTCTGAGGTTAGCTGTTGGTGTATAACCATCTAACCAAATATATTCTAGTTTAGATGAAGTACGTGTGAGAATGTTCGCTTTTGTCATAATATAAGTTAAATTTTTAGGTGATTTACAATATTTTAAAGTTTAATAATCAAATCAAGGCCTATCTTAATACCTTAAAAATCAATAATTATGTAAATTATAAAATAAAAAGGTAAAAAATAAACCTCGATTTGAAAGTACTATGAATTATTTATTATGGTCAGTAAATTCATAGTGTTATTTTCAATTCATTTAAAAGCTATAAACTGCAGCAAGCACAAAAGAAGAAAGTGAAGATCCAGCCGCTCCATCGCTATCAATAAAGCCATCATAGGATAAGGCGTCTAACCTTATTTCAGGAATGATGGTTAAACTACCGCTTGTAAAAGGCACCGAAAGAGTAGTGGCGAATACACTTTCATCACCAGTTATAGCAACGCCGTTTCCATCACTGAAATACTCCCCTCTAATTCCTAGAGCAAGTGCTTCTGATACAGCAAGTTGAAAATAGCCAGCAGCACCATAAAAATCACCAGATGCATTTCCTGTTTGAGACGTTGCATTGACCCCTAAGTAGAAGGATTCACTAAGATTCCAACCAGTAGTTAAATCTATTTGAAAAAAGTCTTCACTTACAAGCGCATTAAGATATGCACTTCCAGCGTCAGCTGAATAGCCTAGTTGAAAACCGGTTACATAGTCATTGGTAGGATTGACATCAGTAAAATCTGTTGGATTCATATAGGCAACGGCAAGGCTAAAATTATCATTTAATGTAAAATCAGCCTTTAATCCTGAATGTGAGAAAGGCCCATATGAAAACATGTAAGAAGTTGAATAATTAAAGTTCGCAGTGGGTGAGATAACTTCGTAACCTAAGAATGTGTTAAAATTTCCCAAAGTTAACTTAAAGTTATCTGTGACATTAATGTAGGCGTTTAATTGATTTACAATTGTCAAAGCAGAAGTAGATAGGGCTCCGGCAGGTTGTGATCCAAAAACAGCTTCCGCTCCTCTTGGTCCAAATACCAAATCAGCCACAAAACCTACTTTTTCACCTTCATACGACATTATAACATTTGCCATACCTAGTGAAAATCCCGTACCATTAGCAAATGATGTAGCAGGTGCAGTAGTACCTCCATCTGTTGGATCATTCGTACCTCCACTTAAGTTTGTCCTAAAATAGGTATCTATGGACCCTGAGACAGTAAAGGCTGGCTCATCTTGCGCTACCGCAACGGATGAAAAGACCATTGTCATTGCAATTATTACACTTTTTATATTTAATTTTAAATTGTTCATTTTTATTTATTGTTTATTACTGATTTATAATTAATTGAAAATGGATAGGTCTTCACAAAGTGATTTTCGAGGTCTGCTTTGAGAAGACTTTTTTATTATTCTACCGTAATCGTATAACCCCTAATCCCATGCTCGTGACTATCAAGTCCCTCCTCTTCATGTTCTTTTGAAACTCTTATACCTGTAGTCATTTTCAAAATAGTGAAGATGATAAAAGCTGCAGGAAAGGCGACTAAGCCCACAATGACCAAAGATTTCAATTGGGTCATAAATAAATGGTCTGGGTTAGTTGAAAAAATTCCTACTGCCAAAGTTCCCCAAATACCACATGTTAAATGTACTGAAACAGCGCCTACGACATCATCTAATTTTAGCTTGTCTAGACCTATAGCCGAAAATACAACCAAAACACCCGCTAAAAGTCCAACTATGATAGAGGCACCAGGATTGATTACGTCCGCACCTGCCGTAATTCCTACGAGACCTGCCAGGATACCGTTTAATACCATTCCTAAATCCATTCTCTTAAAAACAAAATAGCTAGTTATAAATCCGCCTATACCACCAGCACATGCAGCTAGGCTCGTTGTTACTAAGACAAAAGATGTGAGCGCTGGATCAGCTGAAAGAACAGAGCCACCATTGAATCCAAACCATCCCAACCACAATAGGAAGACACCAATCACAGCCAAAGGCACACTTGATCCCGGTTTATCAATTACTTTACCATCGACATATTTTCCTAGTCTAGGCCCCAGTACAATGATTCCCGCTAGGGCACCCCATCCTCCGACAGAATGGACGAGTGTTGAACCTGCAAAATCATAAAAGCCCATCATATCAAGTGCACCCCCACCCCATTTCCAACTTCCAATCAATGGATAGACCATTCCAACGAAAATTACAGTAAAAATTAAATAAGATGATAATTTTATTCTCTCAGCGACAGCCCCTGAAACAATCGTAGCTGCCGTAGCGGCAAACATTCCTTGGAATAAAAAATCTGTCCAGTAAGTATAACCAGCACTCGCATAACCTGCTGAAACATCCGCCTTTTCAGGAGAACCCCAAAACATAGACCAACCTGCAGAATCGAAAGCAAACCATCCTGAGTCTCCATCAGCAAATCCTGGATACATCAAGAAAAAACCAAGACCTGCATATGTTAACAGACCTATGATAGGAGTTAATGTGTTTTTGAATAATATATTAACTGTATTCTTGGCTTGGCCGAACCCAGACTCAACACCTGCAAACCCCAAATGCATGATAAAAACCAACGCAGTTGCAAGCATCATCCAAACATTGTTTGCAGTAAGCAAATTCGTCTCAATGGCTGCTCTCGTAACTACGTCCGCTCCTCCACCATCTTGGAGTGCATCAAAAAAAGTTAAAATTGTTGATTCATTTTTCATTATTTATTATGTTTATAATTTACAAAATCTAAGTATTAAGGTTATAATTAGAGCTAATTTTATATATTTTATGATTAAATTAAAGATCTAGGGTATTTTTTTACCCTAATTGTTTAAAATTTACACAAATTTTAAAAAAATAGGTTTATTTTAAAAAATAAATATCAATTAAGAAGTAAACACCAATAAAATCAAATTTTTCATAGTCAAAGTATCGTAAAGTTGCCTATTTTGAAAAATTTGGGCGTTTAAATATTTTTAATCTTATTGATAAAAAGATAAAATATTCGTAATTAATTTCTACATTATTAAAAAAAGTAGTTATATTTCAATGAGATGATATATTTAACTAAGTTTTATGTTTTTATATCTATATATTAAAAAAGAACTTCTAGTTGAGCAATAATTATTATTTAAAACAGAATTATAGGTGGTTATCGTTAATCCTAAAAGATAATTACCTGAAATAATCGGCTTCTTAGCTCTATCTCGGGTGATTTCACTTCTTTTTGATTCTTTTAATTCCAAAAAGCAGTAGAAAAAATCGATGATATGCTATGTTTAACCATCTGCAATCATTGATTTTATTTCTTTTTTTGAATTAATAATTCCCCTATCAGTTCCTAAGGAAATTGATAGAAAAATATTTTTTGGAGTATTCTTTAATTCCTAAAATAAAAGATTTTTTATAATATAAGGAATAAAAAATCTATTTGTAACAAAAACTGGAGAGACCAAAATTTGAGACAATAAAAATAGCTAAATTGGAATTTTCAGGACACATAATTAGAATAAATTTCTTATCTATTTATTCTCAGAAAATAAAAAAATGATTTTCCAAGTGAGCCTCAAATGAGATTGATAGAAAAACTTTACGAAAATGCATTAATACCCGTTATATCAGCACCAAGAATAAGCAAATGAATATCATGGGTCCCTTCATATGTAATCACCGATTCTAAATTCATTATGTGGCGCATCATTGGAAAATCACCTGTAATTCCCATTCCTCCATGAATTTGTCGCGCCTCACGAGCTACACTCAATGCCACTTCAACACTATTCCTTTTTGCCATCGATATTTGAGGTGTAGTTGCTTTACCCTGTTCCATCAACAAACCTAGTTTCCAATTAAGCAATTGAGCTTTAGTAATCTCAGTCAGCATCTCAGCTAATTTCTTCTGAGTTAATTGAAATGCCCCTATTGGCTTCCCGAATTGGATACGTTCTAGTGAATATCGGCGAGCGGCATCATAACAATCCATAGCTGCTCCTAAAGCTCCCCAAGCTATTCCATACCGAGCACTATCAAGACATTTCATAGGCGCACCCAAACCGTCTTTCCCTATTAATAAATTTTCCTTAGGCACTTTGACATCACTAAAAACGAGCTCTCCAGTGCAGGACGCACGCAAAGACCATTTACCGTGAGTCTCTGGTGTTGTAAACCCCTCCATTCCTCTTTCAACAATTAAACCATGAATCCTACCTTTTTCATTCTTTGCCCAAACAACGGCAATATCCGCGTGCGGAGCGTTGGAAATCCACATTTTTGATCCATTCAACAAATAATGATCCCCCTTATCTTCAAACCTTGTCTCCATTCCTGACGGATTAGATCCATGATTAGCTTCCGTTAAACCGAAGCATCCCAACATTTTCCCAGAAGCTAATTTGGGTAAATATTTCTTTTTCTGTTCCTCAGAACCAAAATTATTAATAGGATACATTACCAAAGAGCCTTGAACTGATGCTGTAGATCGCATTCCGGAATCACCTCGTTCAATTTCTTGCATAATTAATCCGTAGGAAATGTAGTCTAGTCCACCTCCACCATACCGTACCGGTACAGTTGGGCCAAATGCCCCAATCATTCCAAACTTTGATACAATCCCATTTGGGAAGTAGTTTTTCTGTGCCCAATCTTCAATGAAAGGCGTAATTTCCTTTTTGACAAAGTCTCTAATGGAACTACGGATCATTAAATGTTCTTCAGATAGCAGATCATCAAGTTGATAATAATCTGGAGACTCGAAGTGGTCTTGATGATTATTTACGATTTGATGGCTCGAAGAAGATAAAATTTTTGACATTTGGTTAACTTTAGTCTTTAAAATTAAAAATTAAAGTTCAAATTTAATTTGTAACACGTTCATTTGATCTCAATTATGAAAAAATATTTTGATCAAAATTTATCATTCTAATCGTGGATAAATATTGTTATCTCCTCATTTTTTCTCTGCTTTGGATTCCCATCTCTCAAGGACAATTATTACTTCAAACAAATTTTTTTGATAAACAAAATCAAAAAATTGAAAGTATTATCAGTCTTTCTCCTTACGATTCTACATTAGAAGGACCTTATATCACTTATTATCCAAATGGAAATAAAAAAATCGAAGGATATTATCATTTAAATGAAGCCGACAGTCTTTGGACCTTCTATCATGATAATAATTATGTAAAATCGATTGGCTATTTTTTGAATAATCGACAATTTGGTCTTTGGAAATATTATAACAAATTAGGGATCAAACAAAGAGAAATTACTTTTAAAAACGGAAGAAAAAATGGTACTTACAAAGAATACGATAATGAAGAAAACTTAAAATTGTCAGGAGAATTATTGAATGATAAAAAAATAGGGCTTTGGAAAGAATACCATCAAAATGGGGCAATAAAAAGAACAAAACTGATTCAAAATGATACCACTATAATACATCGATCTTTCTTTACCAATGGCAAAGTCAGTCTACAGGGAACAAAAATTAACAATAAACGCTCGGGTAAATGGACTTTTTTTCATGAAAATGGCCAGGTAGCCAGGGAAGGTTTTTATAATGAAAACACAGAAGTGGGTTCTTGGACATATTGGAATGAAAATGGAACGAAAAAAGCTGAAGGAAATTATGTAGCAGGCAAGAAGCAGGGTTATTGGGTTTTTTTTGATAACAACGGAATACTAATAACTTCAGGAAATTTCTCAAATGACCTTGGAGATGTAAAGACATTTGACACTGCAGGTAATATCCAATCAGAGGGAACGCTTTTAAACGGAGAAAAATTTGGTAATTGGATATATTTTAACCCTGATGGCAAAGTAATTGGTAAAGCTGTTTTTGAAAATGGACTGGGTAACTATAAAGGTTTTTATCTTGATGGTACTTTACGAACATCCGGTACCATCGAAAATGAAAAAAAAATTGGCGAATGGATGATTTATGACAAGAAGGGCAATTTAGAAGGCAAATATACTCCTATATACGACCTTTCATTAAAGATAAAACCTCAAACAGATCAAACACAAACTAATAATCCAAACGCATTAAAACAAAATCCTGACTTTTTATATAAACCTAATTTGAATAGATACTTCAATAAAAATAAACATGAATACAAAGGATTAATTTTTTCCTCAGGACTTCTTAATCCTATGCTGAATCAAATATCTTTAGGTCTAGAATTGTATTTTCAAGAACGTTTGGGTCATGAAATCATTTACAGTTATTATCGCTACCCTACCTTTAAAAAATTTAAGGATATAAATGATTACCAACCATATGAATATGGTCATGATATTACAATCAAGCAAAAGTTCTATCAAAGAGACAGTGACTTGGGTATGCCCTATTTCGGTCATCAAACTTTGTTATCGTTGCACAAACACGAATTTAATGGACTAGACCAAACAAAGCTACCTTTTCAAGCACTGATTATACAATGCGAAGAGCTCTCTGTTGAATATGGTGTCTACATTGGATATAAATGGATGAAAAAATCTGATGGTAAAGGTTTTGTCCTGGATGCATTTACTGGAATTAACATAGGTATGTCAAAATGGTCACCATTATACAAAGAAAATGCCTTATACGATACATATTTTAAAGATGTAAAAATGAGCGCATCTTTACTCTCTTTTAACTTGGGTATTATGATTGGTTTCTCGACAAAAAACATAAAATGATAACAAAAAAATATACTCTTATTTTGGGCGCTTCGCCAAATCCGAAAAGATATGGAAATATGGCTGCACTAAGACTTCATTATGCTGGCAAACCCTTTATTCCCGTTGGAATAAAGTCCGGTCAGATTGCTGGAAAAAATATAGAAGAGCTTAGTACTCTTAAAAAATATGATAACATAGATACTATAACACTTTATCTTAATCCAAAAAATCAAATACCCTATGAGGATTATATTCTTTCTATTAAGCCAAGGAGAATCATCTTTAATCCTGGAACGGAAAATCCAAAATTCATGAATCGTGCTCAAAATGAAGGTATCGAAGTTTTAAAAGCCTGTACTTTAGTAATGCTAGCTTCAAACACCTATGATTAATAAGCTCAATAGTCGAATCTATCGAAACAGAACCAACATGTAACATTTTTTTTAATAAATCTTTATTTTGATAATCGAAATTTTCTCATGATAATAACACTATTTTTAGTTACTTTTGTTTGATGAATAAATAGATATGTCAGAAGATAAAAGGTCCAATAAATCAGAATACTCAGCCAATAATATTCAGGTATTAGAAGGTCTTGAGGCCGTTAGAAAACGACCGGCAATGTATATAGGTGATATTGGAATTAAAGGACTTCACCATCTCATATGGGAGGTGGTTGATAATTCTATTGATGAAGCTCTGGCTGGGCACTGCTCGGAGATTAATGTTGAGATTAATACC
>PYIJ01416673.1_pt1 | contig 11584 bp, 8 predicted proteins | sample 3578051 | NCBI WGS metagenome assembly PYIJ01 (sample SAMN08408021, study PRJNA431606) | Marine metagenome isolate SA_KN192-05_S13_5m, whole genome shotgun... | biome: marine; feature: oceanic pelagic zone; material: water; isolation source: surface water sample, 0.2-0.8 um fraction ... | reverse complement strand
ACCATGGAACTTTTCTCCAATACTAGATTTAGGGATTGATCCTAGGTTTCCAAGGCAGTTTGAGACATTTGGGGAAGATCCACTATTAGTTGGAACCCTAAGCAGATCGATGATTAGAGGTTTTCAGGGAGACAAAAACGATACTTCAAATAAATTCAAAGTTGCGTCTTGTTTAAAGCATTTTGTTGGTTATCAAGCTGTTATATCTGGAAAAGACAGGACCCCAGCATATATTCCTGATAATGTGCTTTCTGAATATCATATTGAGCCATTTAAAGAAGCAATTAAAGATGGGGCAAAAACGGTAATGATAAGTTCTGGTTTAATCAATGGTATTCCGGTTCATGCGAATTATGAATTAATAATAAAAACACTTAGGGAAAAGCTTGGTTTTGAGGGAGTAATTCTTTCAGACTGGGAAGATATAAACAAATTACACACTAGAGATAAGGTTGCAAAAAACAAGAAAGAGGCAATAAAGATTGCGATTAATTCCGGAATAGATATGTCAATGATTCCATATGACTACGAACAATTTTGTAGGTTTTTAATTGAGTTAGTAAAAGAGGGTGAAGTCTCATTAAAAAGAATTGATGATGCAGTTTTAAGGATTTTAAAACTAAAGTTCGATCATGGTTTATTTGATAATCCAATTACGGATTTTAATAGTTATAAAGATTTTGGCTCAAAAAAACATAATGAACTGGCATATAAGGCTGCTTCTGAGTCAATTACTCTTTTAAAAAATAAAAATGACATTTTACCTTTAAAAAATAATCCATCAATACTCATAACAGGGCCTAACGCAAACACAATGAGAGGCCTAAATGGTGCATGGACATATTCTTGGCAAGGAAACCTTGCCGATGAATTTGCATTTGATTATAATACTATCTATGAATCTGTAAGTAATACTTTTGGACCCAGTAATGTTAAGTTCATTCCTGGAGTTGCCTACAATGAGGAGGGTAGTTATTTCGAAATGAAAGAGGTGAATATTAAAAAAGCTGTAGATGAAGGCAGAAAGTCAGATATTATTCTTTTATGCCTGGGTGAAAATTCATATACCGAAAAGCCTGGAGATTTAAACGATTTAAACATACATAAACTGCAATCAAAATTAGCACGTGAATTAAGTAAAACCGGAAAACCAATCATTTTAATAATCAATTCAGGTAGGCCAAGGTTAATTACTGATTTTGAGCCACTTATGGACGGAATTATTAATATATATTTACCAGGAAATCATGGGGGAGACGCATTAGCTGATATATTATCTGGTAAGATCAATCCGTCAGGAAAATTACCATATACATACCCTGCTTTCCCTAATTCATTATTAACATACTACTACAAACCATCCGAAATACAGAATAATAATCAGGGAGCATATGATTATGTAGGAAAGGTAAAAAACTTATACGATTTTGGATACGGATTAAGTTATTCAAAATTTAGTTATTCAAATTTATCTACAAATAGGAAAGTATACGAATCATTATCTGATACAATACACATAAATGTCGAATTGCATAATAACAGTAAAGTCGATGGATATGAGGTTGTACAGCTTTATTCTTCAGACTTATTTGCAGAAATCACACCAGATGTAAAAAGACTACGTGACTTCAAACGAATTTTTATTAAATCCGGTGAATCAAAATCAATTAATTTTTCCTTACCAATAAATAGTCTTGGCTACTATAATAATAAAAATGAAAAAGTAGTCGAAAAAGGAGAATTTTCTATATTAGTTAATAACCTCTCAACTAATATTTTAATAAAATAGTAATTCTATAATTAATATTATGTAAAATAGAGTTTTTATTATAATGGTTATATAATAATAATTAAACAGCACTACTAACCCAATGAAGATTAAACAACTTCAGATATTAACAAACATAAATTTATTTATACATTAAAGTTTTATAATAATAAACATGTAAAAATTAAATAATGGCAAAAAAACTATATAGTCTTGAAGACTTAGCCAGTTTTAAATTTGATAATCTCGAATCTGAACCAAACCATTGCACTCCTAAGTCACCAAGAAAAAGAAACAGTTTTTGGAAGCACACTATAGTCGAAAAAAAAGAGCGGGAAAGGTTGTTACACTTATTAAAGGATTTCAAGGCAGTAGTCAAGAGTTAAAAAAATTAGGTAAAACTCTTAAGAATGCTGTAGGTGTCGGAGGCACTATCAAAAACGGGGAAATAATTATTCAAGGAAATTTACGTGATAAAATAATGGAGCTGCTAAAAAAAATGGGACACGATGTAAAACGAGTGGGTGGTTAAATCACTCTATTCCATTCGATGGGTGTTTTTCCTTTAGAAACCAAGTATTCATTACACTTGCTAAAGTGTTTATTACCAAACCAATAGCCTCTATTTGCGCTAAGTGGAGATGGATGACCAGCGGTTAAAATCAAATGTTTTTGGGCGTTTATTAATTTTATTTTTTGCTTTGCATATCCACCCCAAAGCATGAAAACAATACCTTCAAAATTATTCGAAAGGGTTTTGATAACTCTGTCAGTAAAAAATTCCCAACCCTTCCCCTGGTGGCTACCTGCCTTTCCGGCAGCTACGGTTAGGGTAGAATTGAGTAATAATACACCTTGTTTTGCCCAAGAAGAAAGTTCACCATTTTTTGGGTAATCACAACCAATGTCTTTGGTTAACTCCTTAAAAATATTAATTAATGAAGGTGGATGCGCCACCCCTTTAGGAACAGAAAAGCAAAAACCATGTGCTTGCCCTTGTCCATGATAAGGATCCTGGCCAAGAAGAACGACTCTTGTTTGCTTTGGAGGACATTGATCGAATGCATTAAAAATTAATTTACCTGGAGGATAGCATTGTCCTTTTTGGTAGGCTTTCTTTACAAAGCTAATTAATGAATTAAAATAAGGATCGTCAAAAGTTTCTTGTAATAGTATTTTCCAATGAGGATGTATCCTTACCAACATGATTTTATTAATTTTGCTTAGCTAATTTAAAAAAATAGATGGGGCATATCCCAAAAAAAACCTTAGAGGATTTAGAGTTTTTTACGGTAACTGGTCAGCTAGCTGATTTTGCAATAACACCCCTGGGGAAAATCGCCTGTCAAAAAATAGCTCCACTTTCCAATCAGGAAAAATTACTTAAAGAACTCCATTGTGTCAACGAGTTTTTAGCTTCTTTCGAAAACGACAATAGAATCCCCAACCACGGCTTTGAGGATTTATCTCCAGCTTTCAAGTTACTTAAAATCGAAAACAGTGTTTTGGAAATCAGTTCTTTTAGAAATATCGCTTCCGCATCAGACACGATCAATACCCTTCTATTGTTCCTTAAAAAATTTAAAACCTACTACCCTATTCTCTTCGCTTGGGGAGAATCCATTGAGGTTAACAAAGAAATTAAACTAGAAGTAGACAACATCATAGATCGATTCGGAGAAATTAGGGACAACGCTTCGGATACGCTATACACTCTTAGAAAACAAATCCAGTCCTGTAAAGGAAAAATATCTCAAAGTTTTAATAAAGCTCTTAGCCATTTTCAAGAACTAGATTATTTGGATGACATAAGAGAGTCAGTTATGGAGAACAAGAGGGTATTGGCAGTAAAAGCAATGCACCGTAGAAAAGTCAAAGGTGGAATTTTAGGTAGTTCAAAAACAGGAAGTATAGTTTATATTGAGCCTGAAGCAACATTAAACCTAACCCGTGAATTACAAAATTTGATATTTGAGGAAACTGAAGAAATTAAAAAAATTCTTAGCCAACTCACCGATTACTTTAGGCCTTACTTAGATTTAATCAAAACATATCAGCAATATTTGATTGAAATGGACTCCTTTTACGCGCGTGCTCGCTACGCCAAAGAGATTAATGCCTTGTTACCAATATTTACCGAAAAGCAAGAATTGTGGCTTAAAGACGCCTATCACCCCCTACTCTATCGTTCACACCAATTGGAGGACAAGAAAACCTATCCCCAAGAAATCCAACTCAATAAGGAAAGTAGAATTGTGGTAATCTCCGGACCTAATGCTGGAGGAAAAAGCATTACTCTTAAAACCGTTGGTTTACTCCAATTAATGATTCAGAGTGGTTTATTGATTCCTGTACATGAAAAAAGTCGTGTCTGTTGGTTTGATTCTATTCTTACAGATATAGGCGATAACCAATCAATTGAAAATCATTTGAGCACCTATTCATACCGACTAAAAAACATGAAAGGGTTTTTAAAAAAATGTGATGAGAAAACCTTGTTTTTGATTGATGAATTCGGAACAGGTTCAGATCCAGAACTAGGAGGGGCACTGGCTGAGGTTATATTAGAGGACTTTTATTCAAGGAAGTCCTTTGGTTTGATTACCACCCACTATTCCAACCTAAAGCTTTTGGCTGACGAGCAACCAGCTATGGTCAATGCCAATATGCAGTTTGACGACCGTACCTTAGAGCCTGTTTTTAAATTAATTCTTGGGGAAGCTGGCAGCTCATTTACATTTGAGGTAGCTCAAAAAAACGGGATTCCCTTCAATCTAATTAACCGTGCAAAGAAGAAGATAGAACGAGGTAAAGTCAGGTTTGATGCTACGATTGCCAAACTCCAGAAACAAAGGTACCAAATGGCGAAAACTGATAAATCACTCCGAGAAAAGGAAAATACATTTGAAAGCGAATCTGATCGCCTTAAACAACTTAATCAAAAACTTAAAACCAAACTAGTAAGCTACCAAGAATTATTTGATCATAACCAGCGGATGATTGTTTTGGGGAACAAACTGAACGACTTAGCTGAGCTATTTTTTCAAAACAACAAAAAAAGACCTATGATAGCGGAAATTCTTAGACTCATTGAATCTGAGAATTCTAAAAGAAAAAGAAAATCCTCAGCACAAACTAAAAAAGATAATACGGTCAAAAAAAGTTTAGAAAAAGAGGTAATTAAAGAATTGGTAACCATTCGAAGGGAAAAAAAGGTAAAAAAAGAAATTCCACATAAGTCGAAATCTATAGTTGTTTTTAAAGTAGGTGATAAAGTTCGGCTATTAGATGGGAAATCTGTTGGCAGTATTGATGCTATTGAAAAGAAAAAAGCCATTGTAAATTATGGGATTTTTACAACACAAGTAAATGTTGATCAACTTGAACTAGTCAAATAATGGAACGTATTATCTTTTTTGATGGTCTCTGCCCTTTTTGTCACTTTTGGGTGCAATATATACTTAAAAAAGATCAGAATAATAAATTTCTTTTTGCCCCACTTCAAGGAAAAGTAGCAAATGAGTTATTACCGTCTGTCTTCTTATCTGTAGATACAATTGTTTTACTAGAGGATAAAAAAAGGATTTACACAAAGTCAGATGCCATCCTTAGAATTATAAATATACTTGGTGGGGTAAGAAAAATACTATTAGTTTTTAAGGTTGTACCGACCTTTGTAAGAAATATTTTATACGATCTATTTGCAAGAAATCGTTTTGTAATTCGAAAACCTTTAGAACATTGTCCTCTACCAAAACCAGATGTAGCTTGTAGATTTTTAGACTAAGTAAAGCCAGAAACGAAAATTTATTTAAAAAATAAACCCGATTTTACTAGTTTAAATAGTTACATAATCCATAATTATTTACTTTCAAAAAATTATCGCGTGTGATGGAAAAGGATTTCTACAAAAAAGCATTACTAACCCTTTTTTCCTCCCACCAATTGTTAAGTATTGGACCAAAATAAAAAACGATCAATGCGAGTGCAAAGCCTGCAACCATATCTATAAAGTAATGGTATCGAAGGTATAGGGTTGAAATAAAAAGAGATATTGCGAATGGCAAGAATAAAAAAGCGTAAGTTCTACTCTGTTTGAATGCAAAAAGGAGAATTAAAAATATAATTCCATTGTGTAAACTTGGAAAACAATCGCGTCTTGTATATTCTGAAATTTCATAATTCATCAAAAAAGAAAGTCTGTCTGTTATTTCAGTGCCCGTAAGTGAAGTCTCAAACATATGTGACATTGTAAATTTAGGACCGACAGCTGGAAAAAAAACATAACCTATATAGCCAATGTAAAAAGTGAGGATCACGGATACGAGTGTTTCTCTAAAAGCCGCATTTTCTTTTTTGATGTATAAATACATGGAGAAAATTAGAATATAAATCAGAAACGCACTATATGAAGAATACATAAAATCTGTCAAGCCTGGAGTGATGAATTGTTCTAGATAAATCGCTGGATGAAATCCTAACAAATATTTGTCCCAAGCCATTAAATATAAATCTACATCATTGGGATTTACCAAATGTACCATGTCATGCATATTAGTGTAGATTGAGATACAAAAAGCAAATGGGAGAGTTTCTCTTAAGAAATCAAGAATAACTTTTATTAATCGTCCAATTTTAGAATTCAAAAGAAGTTTTAAGTCCTTTAGCTTAATGATTCCTAAAAACAATAAAAAAACCCCTCCAGTAATTAAAAAACGATCAACATTAGAATCTCTAAAACCATCTTCACCGTAATAAATTACCATAAAAAACAGCATTGGAACCAACAGGATAAATGCCAGGAATTCTTCAAGACGAAGTTTGAAAATAACTTTAAACCAGCTCTGCATTCAAAAATACTGCAATAAAAGCATGAAAAAATGTTTTTTATAGGACACTAATGTCTATAATATCCTGTTAAGAAACGAGCGAAAAATACGAAATTATTTTAAATAATTTTAAGTCACACTAAAGTGATCTATATAGATTTTATAGTTAACAATATCAATCAAAAATTACAAAGTAAAAGAGTGTCAGAATATGAAAGAAAAAAAATTTTAGTCTTTCGTATAGTGGTCATCCCATTTTTTTTCTATAGGATCTTTTTTAAGTTTTCCCAAGCTTTTTGCAACAATCATTGATACAGAGGCATCTCCAGTAACATTGACCACAGTCCTGCACATATCTAGGGGTCGGTCGATAGCAAAAATCAAGGCTAATCCTGCCTCAGGAATCCCTGCCTGCCCCAATACAATAACCAACATTACCATACCTGCTCCTGGAACTGCAGCGGCTCCAATAGAAGCTAATGTAGCCGTTAAAATAATTCCCAACTGTGTGCCTAAGGTTAAGTCCATCCCAAAAGCTTGAGCAATAAAAACTGCGGCGACCGCCTGGTAAAGACTGGTACCATCCATATTGATGGTGGCGCCGATAGGCAAAACGAAACTAGCAACTTCTTCATCCACTCCCAAATGTTCCTCAACCCGCTCCATGGTTACCGGTAATGTAGCCGCACTAGAACTAGTAGAAAACGCAAGGAGCTGAGCAGGAGAGATTCCTTTTATAAACTTATTGGGTTTTATTTTTACATAAAGCCTTACAATTGTAATATAAACGCCTATCATCAATACCAAACCGATTAGTAGAGTGATCGCATACATACCCAGTGCTTTAAAAAGGTCGAAACTGGGTGATTCGACAATCAAAGTGGCTAAAAGCGCAAAAACACCATAAGGTGCTGTAAGCATAATCAAATCAATCAGCTTAAGAATAACCTCATTAAAGGCGTCAAAGAACTCTTTTACTGGCTTAGATTTTTCTGGAGGAATAAGAATCAAACCAATTCCAAAAAACAAAGCGAAAAAGATGACCTGTAGCATGTTGCCATTCTCAGTAGTTGCCTTAAAAATATTGCTTGGAACCAAATCCACAAGAGCTTGTAGAGGACCAGCTTTTTTTTGTTTTTGAGCCACTACCTGTTTTTCAGCAGCGTCAGACTCATAAGCAGCAATTAACTCCATGCGGGTTGACTCTGGAATAGAATTACCTGGACTAATGGTGTTCACCATAAATAACCCAACGGAGACTGCCATAATAGTCGTTACAAGGTATATCCCAATCGTCTTGCCACCCATCATTGAAAGTTTAGAGATGTCCTTAAGATCGGAAACCCCCTTAATTAAAGAACCCAGAATCAAAGGCATAGCGATAAGTTTTAAGGCATTGATAAAGATAACCCCTAATGGCTTAATCCAGTCAGAAATGATCTTATTACCATCCTCAATTTGAGTGAAAATAGCACCACAAATCACACCGAGTACCATTCCTGTAATGATTCTCCAATGCAAGGGGAGCTTTTTCATAGATTATTTTTTAATCGTTCGATTAAGTAATGTAAAGTCCGCAAGTACGAGTGCAGCCATAGCTTCTATAATTGGAACAGCTCGGGGCACAACACAAGGGTCGTGTCTTCCCTTACCTCTCATATTAACAGCCTCTCCTTTGTTATTAATAGTTTTTTGAGACTGCATGATTGTAGCTACAGGTTTAAAAGCAACATTGAAATAAATATCCATACCATTGGAAATTCCTCCTTGAATACCACCCGATCGATTAGTTTTAGTAGTGCCATCAGAATTATACAAGTCATTGTGGTCACTTCCTTTGTTTTTTGATCCTTCAAAACCACTGCCGTATTCAAATCCTTTTACAGCATTTATCGAAAGCATGGCTTTACCCAATTCGGCATGTAACTTATCAAAAACAGGTTCTCCAAGACCTACAGGTACGTTTTGAATCACACATGTAATAATTCCACCCACAGTGTCCCCTTCTTTCCGGATTTGCTTAATGTAATTCTCCATCTCTACAGCTTTTTCAGGGTCAGCACAGCGAACAGGGTTTTTCTCGATGTAATCAAAATCAAGTTCTTGGTAAGGCTTGTCTAAATTAATTTCACCTACCGAAGAAACATAGGCCGTAAATTTAACATCACTTAGAAACTGCTTTGCGATTGCTCCTGCTACTACTCTACTTGCAGTCTCTCTAGCGGAACTTCTTCCTCCTCCACGATAATCTCTAAAACCATATTTCTCATCATATACCTTGTCCGCATGAGAAGGTCGATATTGATCCTTGATATGATCGTAGTCTCTGGATTTTTGGTTGGTATTAAAAATTGCAAATCCAATAGGTACACCAGTTGTTTTACCTTGAAAAATACCTGACAAGAATTTAACTTCATCCGGTTCTTTACGTTGAGTAACAATCGCTGATTGACCTGGTTTTCTTCTGTCTAAATCAAGTTGTATAGCTTTCATGTCTAATTCTATTCCTGAAGGACAACCATCAATGATACCCCCAATAGCATCACCGTGGGACTCACCAAAAGTGGTCAATTGAAATAGGCTTCCGAATTTATTTCCTGACATTATTAAATTATTAAGACAAATATAAATGGAAAGTTTTGATTTGTTAAGGCTTAGAAGAATTTGTAACCATTTATCAATATCAGTATGATAAAAATAAATTATGTTTTAGATTAAACTTAGAGTTATGTTTTGAATTTAAAATAATTAGACCCAACTTAAAAAAGTCAATACTAAAACAAATGGAATCATCTTTGATTATACTCTCCCATGCTCGGGTCATTCCAAAACTCCAATGGATATCATCAAAAATAACAATGGCATTTTGAGCTAAATGTTTTTTTAATAATTCAAAGTATTTTATTGTAGCATCAAATCGATGATTACCATCTATAAATACTAAATCAAATTTGATATTTAATTTTTTTAATTCTAATAATTTCTCGTCATATAAACCATTAATTACTTTGAATCTTCTTTTATCACTTATATGATTAAAACGATCTGTTGCCATTTCACACAGTTTTTTTACTCCATCAATAGTGATAAAAATTGATTTTGTTTTCTCATCAAGCCCTTTTAGAAAGTATTGACCTGAAACTCCTAAATTAGTTCCGATTTCTAAAATATTATTGACATTTTTTATTTTGGATAATTCATAAAAAAAAGATGTCCATTTTTTTGAAGACGCAGCTTTTAAAGCTATTTGTGAGACACTGAAAGTTTTATTATTTCCTATTTCTTTAAAATTTATTTTATTTTCATTCTTACTTAACTCGACTCTATATTCATCAAGAAAATCCAATATTTTTTTATCTACTAAAGAATGGGAGTTATTTTTTACTTTTTCAAAAGCATTAATAGCATCCACAGCAACTGTAATGGTTTTTAAAGTTTTTAAAGTTTTTCGTTCAAATACTTTGCTTAAAAATAGATGCTTAAACCTTTTATATTTCTTAAATATTTTAAACAAAATAAATTTTATTGTTTTTTAAGATAATTTAAATGTAAATTAAATCAATTTTAATCTATTTAGAATAAGGAAAAATTAATCTTTTGATATTTAAAAAAGTTCTCAAAATATTTAAAAAAAAAAATTGATAAACAAATTAGAGAAAATTGTTGGTAAAGATTCTATTTTATCAAATGGAAAAGAAAAATTAAGATTTGATCATATTTGGAAAACAGATATTCCTACAAATGCTTTTGCGGTAATTTTTCCAAAATCAACGCAACAAATATCTGAAATAATGAAGCTTTGCTATGAAAATAACCAGAAAGTAGTAATACAGGGTGGTTTAACTAATCTAGTTGGTTCTACAATAACAAGAAAAAATGATCTGGTTATATCTCTTGATAAGATGAATCAAATTGAGGAAATAGATGAAAAAAGCAGAACAATTACAGTTCAATCAGGAGTAATTTTAGAGGATGCAATTTCCTCTGTAAATGAAAAAAATTTAATGCTCCCCCTAAATTTTGGCGCTAAAGGATCAGCGCAAATTGGAGGAATAGTTTCCACAAACGCAGGCGGATTAAGAGTTCTTAGATTTGGAATGACTAGAAATCTAATTCTTGGGATCGAGGCTGTATTATCTAATGGAGAAATCATTTCTTCAATGAAAAAAATAACTAAGGATAACTCCGGTTATGACATTAAACAACTTTTTATTGGATCTGAAGGAACATTGGGAATTATTTCAAAAGTAATTTTTAAACTGGAAGAAAAACCAAGTTCTAGATTTTCCGCTCTAGCTGGTTTAACAAATTATGAAAACGTTATTAATTTTTTAAAATTTATGCAAAAGGGTCTCTCAGGAAGTTTATCAGGATTTGAATTAATTTGGGGAGAAACTTACAAAGCTATGAAAGATTCCTCTTTGGAATATTCTTCTCTATTAGACATCAACTTCCCATATTATGTTATAATTGAACTATTGGGTTCCGATTCAGTTAATGACTTCAAAAGGCTATCAGAGCTTATTTATCTAGCAATTGAAAAAAACATTATTGAGGATGCTCTTTTAGCTCAAAACGAAAGGGAGTTAAACTTGATTTGGAACCTTAGAGAGGATGTATCCGTTTTAGCTAAAAAATCAACATATGATCAACATTTTGATATTAGTCTTCCAATACCAGTAATAGAAAATGAGGTCAATATTGCAATAAACAAACTCAATAAGTTACCATATGTAGAAAATATATTTGTTTTTGGACATTTAGCGGATGGCAATATTCATTTAATAATTGGTAAGAGTAAAAATGACGAGGAAAAAACAAAAAAAATAAATGATATAATTTATAAGAATTTGAAGAAGAACTCCGGATCCGTTTCAGCTGAACATGGAATAGGAATGGGCGGAGATCTTGATGGGTATAACAGTTATGCTCAAAGAGGTAACTTACCTATGATACAACACGTTTTATCTGGAGGTTTAGCTGTATT
>PYIJ01035932.1_pt1 | contig 11603 bp, 5 predicted proteins | sample 3578051 | NCBI WGS metagenome assembly PYIJ01 (sample SAMN08408021, study PRJNA431606) | Marine metagenome isolate SA_KN192-05_S13_5m, whole genome shotgun... | biome: marine; feature: oceanic pelagic zone; material: water; isolation source: surface water sample, 0.2-0.8 um fraction ... | reverse complement strand
CCGATATTATCCGCGATATTCACGCGGCCTATTTGCAGGCTGGCAGCGATATTGTGGGCACCAATACATTTTCCTCAACCTCGATTGCGCAGGCCGATTACGACATGCAAGATCTGGCCTATGAACTCAATGTGGAAAGCGCGCGCCTTGCGCGCGAAGCTTGCGATGCGATGGAAGCCGAAACCCCCGACCGACCGCGCTATGTTGCCGGTGCTTTGGGCCCCACCAATCGCACGGCATCGATTTCTCCGGATGTGAACGACCCGGGTGCGCGCAATGTAACTTATGACGATTTGCGCGAGGCCTATGTCGAGGCCACACGTGGGCTGATTGACGGCGGCGCGGATATTATTCTCATTGAGACTATATTCGACACGTTGAATGCAAAAGCGGCGATTCACGCTGTGCAGGACGCTTTTGATGAAACCGGAACCACTTTGCCATTGATGATTTCGGGTACGCTGACCGACAAGTCGGGGCGCACCTTATCGGGGCAGACAACGGAAGCGTTCTGGAATTCCGTGCGTCATGCTCGCCCCTTCGCGGTCGGCCTGAATTGCGCGCTGGGAGCAGAAGAAATGCGGCCTTACGTGGCTGAAATTGCCCGCATTGCCGATACGAATATTTGCATTTACCCGAATGCCGGCCTGCCAAATGAGTTTGGTGAATACGACCAGCTGGCTGACGAAATGGCGGTGATTGTCGGCGAGTTCGCCACTTCCGGTCTGGTTAATATTCTGGGCGGGTGCTGTGGCACAACACCGGAGCATATCTCCGCGATTGCGGAGGCGGCGGGAAAAGCTGCGCCACGCACTCCGGCAAAGCCCGAACAGCACTTGCGCCTTTCGGGATTGGAACCGTTCACGCTAAGCTCGGAAATCCGTTTTGTGAATGTCGGTGAGCGCACCAATGTGACCGGCTCGGCACGCTTTAAGAAACTCATCTCTGAGGGTGATTACGACACTGCGCTGGATGTTGCCCGCCAGCAGGTCGAAAGTGGCGCCCAGATCATCGATATCAATATGGATGAGGGCATGCTCGACAGCGAGGCGGCGATGGTGCGGTTTTTGAACCTTGTTGCCACCGAGCCCGATATTGCCCGTGTACCGGTGATGATCGACAGTTCAAAATGGTCAATTATTGAAGCCGGATTGAAATGTGTTCAGGGCAAGGCCATTGTCAATTCGATTTCGTTGAAAGAAGGCGCTGAAAACTTCCTCGAACAGGCGCGATTGTGCCAGCGATACGGCGCGGCTGTCATCGTGATGGCATTCGATGAGGAGGGTCAAGCAGATACGGCGGCGCGCAAATTCGAAATTTGCAAACGCTCATATGATTTGCTGACCGAGGAACTTGATTTCCCGCCTGAAGATATCATTTTCGACCCGAATATTTTCGCCGTGGCGACTGGCATATCCGAGCATGACAATTACGCTGTTGATTTCATCGAAGCTACAGCGCGCATTCGCGAAGAATTGCCCGGCGCACATGTTTCGGGCGGCGTGTCGAATATCTCCTTTTCTTTCCGAGGCAATGATCCGGTCCGCGAGGCCATGCATTCGGCGTTTCTTTACCACGCTATTTCCAAGGGTATGGATATGGGCATCGTTAATGCCGGTCAGCTTGCCATCTATGAAGATATCGAGCCGTCGCTCAAAGAGGCGGTTGAAGATGTTCTTTTGAACCGGCGGCCTGATGGCACGGACAGGCTCCTTGAAATTGCCGAGGAATTTCGTGGGCAGAAAGGTGCATCGAAAGAACAGGATACGGCTTGGCGCGAAACTCCTGTGGAAGCACGGCTGTCACATGCGCTGATCAATGGCATTACCGATTTTATTGAAGACGACACGGAAGAGGCGCGCCTCAAACTGCCGCGCCCGCTCAATGTGATCGAAGGGCCATTGATGGATGGCATGAACACGGTCGGTGATTTGTTTGGCGAGGGTAAAATGTTCTTGCCGCAAGTGGTCAAATCCGCGCGCGTTATGAAACGCGCTGTCGCCTATCTTGAGCCGTTTATGGAGGCTGAAAAGGCCGAAATGAAGGCATCGGGCGCCGAAACCGTGGCCCGCAATAATGGCAAGGTGCTGATGGCAACGGTGAAGGGCGATGTGCATGATATTGGCAAGAATATTGTCGGCGTCGTATTGCAGTGCAATAATTTCGATGTTGTCGATATGGGCGTCATGGTGCCAGCCGCCGACATCATTTCCAAAGCGGTTGAAGAGCAGGTCGATATGATCGGCCTGTCGGGGCTTATCACGCCCAGCCTTGATGAAATGTGCCATGTTGCCGCCGAGATGGAGCGGCTGGGGCTGGAAATTCCGCTGCTGATTGGTGGGGCAACGACATCGAAAGTGCATACGGCGGTCAAAATCAATCCGCATTACAAGCGCGGGCAGACTGTTTATGTCACCGATGCCAGTCGCGCGGTCGGTGTGGCCTCGCGGTTATTGTCCGAAGAACAGGGTACGGCTTACAAGCAGGAAATTCGCAGCGATTATGAAGCCATGGCCGAAGCGCATGCGCGCGGACGGGCCGATGCAAAGCGCCGCTCGCTGGCTGATGCACGCGCCAATGCGTTTTCGCCGAAAGTTGCACACACGCCGGTCGCGCCGTCTTTTACCGGCACGAAAGTGTTCGACGATTATGATCTGGCGGAACTGCGCGACTATATTGACTGGACGCCGTTTTTCCAGAGCTGGGATTTGCACGGAACCTATCCGGCCATTTTGACCGATAATGTGGTGGGCGCGGCGGCAACCAGCCTGTTTGCCGACGCCCAAAACATGCTCGACGACATGATTTCGCAAAAATGGCTCACCGCGCGCGCGGTGATCGGCTTTTGGCCGGCGGCGCGCGACGGCGATGACATTATTGTGTATGAAGATGAAAGCCGCACAAAAGAACGAACGCGGCTCCACTCTCTTCGCCAGCAAATGCAACACAGCAGCGGGCGGGCGAATTTCGCGCTGGCCGATTTCATTGCGCCGACAGGCGGCTCGGCTGATTATGTTGGCGGTTTTGCCGTCACCACAGGGCATGGCGAAGATGACGTCGCCAAGCGTTTTGAAGAAGCCGGTGACGATTATGCGTCGATCATTTCAAAGGCGCTGGCCGACCGGCTGGCCGAGGCTTTTGCAGAACGGATGCACCAGCGCGTGCGCACCGATTTTTGGGGTTATGCGGCGGATGAAAACCTCGACAATGATGCACTCATCGCAGAAGCCTATCGCGGTATTCGTCCGGCACCGGGCTATCCGGCGCAACCCGACCATACCGAAAAAGCGACGTTGTTTGACTTGCTTGACGCGGAAAATGGGGCTGGTATTTCATTGACGGAGAGTTTTGCCATGTGGCCGGGGGCCGCTATTTCGGGTCTCTATTTCAGTCATCCGGAAAGCGCCTATTTCGGTGTCGGCAAAATTGACCGCGATCAGGTGGCCGATTACGCCGAACGCAAAGGGTTGAGCCTTGCCGAATGCGAAAAATGGCTGGCGCCGATTTTGGCCTATACACCTTCTTAAGTCGACGGGCCCTTAATCAGAGGAGCCGTAACCGCCGCCGCCCGGTGTTTCAATGCCGAGCACATCTCCGGCCTCAACCGTCACGCGCGCACAAGCCTCAAGCTCGGTAAGCGCGTTGCCGCGGCGCAAATAATTGCGCCCGGATGCGCCATCCGCTCCGCCATTCAGACCAAAGGGCCGCGTTTTTCTGCGCCCTGACAGAAGCGAGGCCTCCAACGGCCGGAGAAACTCGATTTCGCGCCTGATGCCACAGCCGCCGCGCCATGCGCCGTCGCCGCCGGTTCCGCTGCGAATGGAAAAGTTCAGTAACCGTACCGGAAAACGCCATTCAAGCACTTCCGGATCGGTGAGGCGCGAATTCGTCATATGCGTGTGAACGGCATCAGCTCCGTGAAATCCGTCTCCGGCTCCGGCACCTCCGCAAATGGTTTCATAATATTGCAAATGGTCATTGCCGAAGGTCAAATTGTTCATCGTGCCCTGACACGCGGCCATGGCACCCAATGCGCCAAACAGCGCGTCACAAATTGCCTGACTGGTTTCAACATTGCCAGCAACCACGGCGGCGGGCGGTTCGGGCGCGAGCAGACAACTTTTTGGAATTTCAATATGGATGGGTTTGAGGCACCCCTCATTCATCGGAATATCGGCATCGACCAAACATCTGAAAACATAGAGAACAGCCGCGCGACAAACCGCGCTGGGCGCGTTGAAATTATTGTCCATTTGCGCGCTGGTGCCGGTGAAGTCGACATTGAGACAGCGCGCCGCACGGTTGACCCTGAGTGCGACGCGGATAATGGCGCCGCAATCCATATCGACACCGAAGGAAGCATCGTGCAGGCGGTCAATGACTTGGCGTACATTTTCTTCCGCATTGTCCTGCACAAATCCGACATAGGCGTTGACCGTGACGCCACCAAATTCGGCATACATGGTGCGAATATTTTGCGCGCCGGTTTCGCACGCCGCAAGTTGGGCCAAAATATCGGCGCGGTTCTGGGTTGGATTGCGCGCCGGATAGGGGGCTTCTGTCAGCCGTGCCATTAGCTCCGCGTCGTCAAAAATGCCGTCGCGCCGCACGCGGAATGCACGGAACAAAATGCCCTCCTCTTCAATAGTCGATGAAAATGACGGCATGGATCCGGGCGAGATGCCGCCAATATCGGCATGGTGCCCGCGCGCTGCGGTGAAAAAGCGCGGGGTTGCCTCACCATCCATAAAAACTGGTAGCACCAGCGTCACATCAGGCAAATGCGTGCCGCCCGCATAAGGCGCGTTGACGACATAAGCGTCGCCCTCGCGCATGTCGGGGCCATGCACGTCGCGCACAGCCTGTACGCTGGCACCCATGGAGCCAAGGTGAACCGGCATATGCGGGGCATTGGCAATCAGGCCGCCATTGGCATCAAACAGTGCACAGGAAAAATCCAGTCGCTCTTTGATGTTGACCGAACTGGCGGTTTTCTCAAGCGTCACGCCCATCTGTTCTGCAATCGCCATAAATCTGGCATTGAACACTTCAAGCAAGACCGGATCGGCTGCGCCGGTATTCGCCGTGCCAGTCGCAACCCGCTTCTGGCGCGCAACATGGCGGGTTAACACGAGGTCATCGCGCGCACTGCAAACAAGTTGCCAATCCGGCGGCACGATAATCGTGGCATGCGCTTCGCAGATAATGGCCGGGCCGATAATGGGTCTGTCGGTTTCAAGCGCACCACGCGGCCAGCGCTGTGCCTCCAGCCAAGAGCCATTGATGAACAGGCGGTCATTTTCAGGCTTCGCCTCGCCATGCTGGTCTTGCTTTTCACTGTTTGTGCTTGCGGCGTTCTCGCTTTCCGCCGTCACGCATTCCAGGGTCAGGGCTTCGACAATCATGTCGCGATTGTCATAAACAAAACCGAATTGTTGCTGGTGGGCTGTCTCAAAGGCCCCGCGCATGGTCTGAATTGTGTCAAACGGCACGGGCAGGGAATTGTCACTGCCATCGTAGCGAATAAGCACTTCCGTTTTCCGTGTGGCTGAAACAAGCCCCTGTGCGGTTAATTCGGTTTCGGCAGAGGCGCGCAATTTGTCTAGCCGCTCGGCAATCGCGCCCAGGCAGTTTTCGTCGAGTGGTACTTCCACCGCATCTTCGCGCAACGCTCGTACCGCGGCTTTGTCTATGCCCCAAGCCGATAAAAGCCCCGACATGGGGTGAATGAGCACCGTGTCCATTTCCAGCAAATCTGCAACATCGCACGCATGTTGTCCGCCCGCGCCGCCAAAGCACACAAGCGCATATTTGCTGATGTCATATCCGCGCTGCACAGATATTTTTTTTATAGCCTGCGCCATATTTTCATTGGCAATGCGCAAAAAACCTTCTGCCAATTCTTCGGCGCTTTGGCGGTGTCCGGTGATGGCTGCAACCGTACCGGCCAATTTTTCAAATGCCGCGCGCGTGGCGTCAGCGTCAAGTGCTTGGTCGGCATTGGGCCCGAACAGGGCGGGGAAATGATCGGGCGTGATGCGACCGGTCATGATGTTGGCATCCGTCACGCTTAGCGGCCCGCCATTGCGATAGGCCACGGGGCCGGGAAAAGCGCCTGCGCTTTCGGGGCCAACACGGAAGCGGCCGGCATCATAATGCAAAACCGACCCGCCGCCCGCGGCAACGGTGTGCAGGCGCATCATCGGTGCGCGCAAGGCAATGCCGGCAACATCGCTGTCGAAACTGCGCTCGTAGGCCCCGGCGAAATGGCAGACATCCGTTGATGTGCCGCCCATATCAAATCCGATCATGCGGTCGAAACCTGCCGCGCGCCCGACATGCACCGCGCCGACCACGCCACCGGCGGGGCCGGACAGTACGGCGTCCTTGCCCTGAAACAGGCTGGCGGCGGTCAGCCCACCGGACGACATCATGAACTGAAGCTGCGTGTCGGCCTCATCTGTTTCTGGCAAATGCTTGCTTACGCGGCTCACATAGTCGCGCAAAACCGGTGTGAGATAGGCATCAGCCACGGTTGTGCTGGCGCGTCCGACAAGCTTCATCAGCGAAATGACCTCATGGCTCATCGAAATATGGGCAAAGCCCAGATCGCCGGCCAGGGCTCCGATTTGGCGCTCATGCGCTGGATTGCGATAGCCGTGCAACAGACAAATGGCGACGGAGTCGCACCCCCCGGCATGCGCGTCACGAAGCGCGCGTTCAACTTCCGACAAATCCGGTGGTGTCAGTTCATTACCGGCTGCATCCATGCGCGCATTTGTTTCGATGGTGCGGGCATATAATTGTGTCGGCTTTTCGATATTGCGTACAAACAGCTTCGGGCGGTTCTGGTTGCCTATGTTCAAAATATCGCCGAGGCCGCGCGTCGTGATGAAGGCGGTTTTCGTACCTTTGCGCTCCAGCAGCGCATTGGTGGCAACAGTGGTGCCCATGCGCACGCGGTCAATCGGTGCGTCGGCCAGCGTTTCATGGGCTTGCAAACCCAAAAAATCGCGAATGGCCTGAACAGCAGCATCTTCGTACTGGTCGGGGTTTTCGGACAGTAACTTTCGCGTGTTGACGGAACCATCCGGCGCGCGGGCAATGACATCTGTAAACGTGCCACCCCGATCGATCGCAAACTGCCACCCGGTCAATTGAACTTGATCTTGTTGTGTCATGTCTGCCTTATAACATGAGGGCTCAGGGTCGTCTTGGCGTAAAATATCACCTAGAATCGCCGCTATAAGGAGATCAGATGTCCATTTGGGGAAAAATTGCCGGCGTTGCCGCAGGATACGCAATCGGGGGCGTGCCCGGAGCCGTTTTCGGGGCATTGGCCGGGCATTTTGTTCTCGACAGGATTAATGACCGTCAGGTGATTTTCACCATTGCGCTCATTTCGCTGGCGGCCAAAATGACCCGGGCTGACGGAATTGTGTCGCCGATTGAGGTTCAGGCCGTGCAAAGCGTATTGCGCGTACCCGAAACAGAACACGCCAATATGGTGCGCGTATTCCGGCTGGCGCAGGAAGATGTTGCCGGTTTCGACACTTATGCCCGCCAGATTCGCGATATTTATGCCGACAGCCCGCAAGTGCTGGAGGATGTACTGGACGTTCTGTTTTACATCGCTTATGCAGACGGCAATCTGCATCCGGCGGAAGAGGAATTTCTGCACATTGTCGCGGAGATTTTCGAAATTGACGAAAGCGGCATACGCCGCGTGCAGGCGCGCCATGACGGTTCGGTTCAAGACCCGTATGTGGTGTTGGGCGTGGAACCGGCAAGCAGTGATGCGGTTGCGCGCGCCGCCTGGCTGGAGTTGGTGCGCGCCAATCATCCCGACCAGTTGCAGGCGCGCGGCCTGCCGCCGGAGATGATGCATATTGCAACGGCCCGCATGGCGGCCATTAATGATGCTTGGGAAACCATCAGAAAGGAACGTGGACTGTGAGCCTTTTGCAACCGACCGAACCGATCGAAATTATGAAACAAAAAGCGGCCTTGCGTGCGCTGGAATGCGTGCGTCCGGGCATGAAGCTGGGGCTAGGCACCGGCTCCACGGCGCGCTATTTTGTCGACGGACTGGGACAAAAATGCGCCGACGGGCTGGAGGTTGTCTGCGTGCCGACTTCCGAAGCAACACGCGCGCAAGCCGCCGAGCTGGGCATTTCGATGGCAGAGCTTGGCGCGCTGGGCCGCCTTGACCTCACGGTAGACGGTGCCGATGAAATGACCCGCGAACTGCATTTGGTCAAGGGTGGCGGGGGCGCGCTCTTACGCGAAAAAATCGTTGCTGCGGCTTCCGATGCCATGATCGTGATTGCCGATGACACAAAACTCAAAGATCATTTGGGTGCCTTTGCCCTCCCGGTCGAGGTGAACAAATTTGCCCATGATGCCACCGCCGCCGCTTTGCATGGCGTGTTCGCACAATGCGGGCTTTCAGGGGCGATAGCCCTACGCGGCGGCGAAACGCCTTTTGAAACCGATGGCGGCCATTTTATTTATGATTGCGCCCTAGGGAAAATTGATGCGCCGCATGAATTGGCGTCTGCACTGGTGCTCGTGCCGGGTGTGGTTGAACACGGGCTGTTTTTAACCTATGCAACAGGGGCCGTGCTTGCGGGCGCGGACAGTTTGAAGGAGTTGGGCGATTTATGAGTTTTGACTATGACTTGTTTGTCATCGGAGCCGGTAGCGGCGGCGTGCGCGCGGCGCGCATGAGCGCGGGCTATGGCGCGCGTGTGGCGGTGGCCGAGGAGTTTCGGGTGGGCGGCACATGCGTTATTCGCGGTTGCGTTCCAAAAAAACTGTTTGTCTATGCCAGCCATTATGCCGAATTGTTCGAAGAAGCCGCCGGTTTTGGTTGGCGTGTCGGCGCAGCCGAATTTGACTGGCCGACGCTTCTGGAAAATAAAGACGCCGAAATTGACCGGCTCAACGGCATTTATATAAAAAACCTCGAAGCCAGCGGCGCTGAAATTTTGCCGCATCGCGCAGAGCTTGTGGACGCGCAAACTGTTTTGGTGGACGGGCGCGAAATAACGGCTGAGCGCGTTTTGATTGCTGTGGGGGCGACGCCCTTCATTCCGGATATTCCGGGACGCGCGCACGCCATCACCTCCAATGAGGCTTTCCATCTTGACGTTTTGCCGCCCTCCATCACCATCGTTGGCGGCGGTTATATTGCGGTTGAGTTCGCCGGTATTTTTAACGGGCTCGGCGTGGAGACAACGCTCGTCTATCGCGGCGAGGAAATTTTGCGTGGGTTTGATGATGAGGTGCGCACGCATGTGCACACCGAAATGGCGAAAAAAGGCATCACTATCAAAACGCAAAACGATATTTCTGAGATTGTGCAAACGGGAAATGGTTATGAGCTGACTTTTGCGGACGGAACCCAAGCCGGCACCGGGCTTGTCATGTATGCGACCGGTCGCGTGCCCAACACGGCCGGATTGGGCCTCGAAAATGCTGGTGTAAAAATGGGCACGGACGGCGAGGTGCCGGTGGATGCCTATTCACAGACCAATATTGCCTCTGTCTATGCGGTGGGTGACGTCACCGCGCGTGCGCAACTGACGCCGGTTGCCATTCGCGAGGGGGCAGCCTTCGCCGAAACCGTTTACAATGACAATCCAAGCACGGTTGACCACTCGATTATTCCGACGGCGGTGTTCTCGCAACCCCCGATTGGCACGGTCGGGCTGACCGAAGCCGAGGCGCGCGCCTCCACGCAAGCAGGCGAGGGGGTTGATATTTATGCTTCCGTGTTTCGGCCGATGAAACATACGCTGTCCGGCATTGAAGAAAAAACGCTGATGAAGCTCATCGTGTGCCGTGAAACCGACAAGGTGCTGGGCTTGCATATTGTCGGGCCGGACAGTGGCGAAATGATACAAGCCTTTGGTGTCGCTGTGACTATGGGGGCGACGAAGGCACAGTTTGACGCGACGATTGCCGTGCACCCGACGGCGGCCGAAGAGCTGGTTACGTTCAAGCAACCGAGGGGTTAGAGCATGGACGAGCAAGCGGCACCGAATGCAGGCCCAACTCACGCGCATCAATATGATGCAACAGCTCTGCCTTTGGGCATGCGCGTGCTTGCCGGTGGCATTAACTCTTATTTGCGTGCGATTGCCTTGTCCTCGCGCCATGTGGTGGAAAATGTCGCTTCGGTGCAAAAGCTGCAACTGGACGAGAAGCCCGTGATTATTCTGTTGTGGCACGAGCGCACATTTCAGGTGCCCAGCATTACATCTTTTTGTCCACGCCCGCTGCACGCGCTGACTTCACGCAGCCGAGACGGGGCGATTATCGGCAATGTTATGCGAAATTTCGGCATGTTGAATATTCAAGGCTCTGGCACCGGCGCGGCGGCCAATAAGCAGACAAACCCACGCAAGCGCGGCGCGCAAGCCTATCGCGCCATGTTACAGGTGCTGCGCCGTGGTGAGAGCGTCATCGCAACGGCAGACGTGCCGCCGGGCCCGGCGCGTGAGGCCGGCCCTGGCATGATCCGTCTTGCCGCAAGGTCGGGCGCGCCGATTGTGCCGCTGGGCATCAGTCGCGCGCATCAAATACGGATGCGCAATAGCTGGGATCAGCTGCGCGTGCCGCTGCCATTTGGCAAGCTGGCAATGGTTTTCGCAGACCCGATCACGATTGAACGCGATATGTCAGAAGCGCGTCTTGCTGAAATTCAAACCGAAATAAGCGCGCGGATTACGGGCGCGCAAGTGGAGGCTGAAAGCCTTACCGGTGAAGTAAGCGACTAGCGAACAGGTTTAAGCGACGCGGCTATTGGCGCTGTCGCCGACCAAGCCTTCGGCAATTAAAAAGGCAAGCTCCAGTGCTTGCGACCCGTTCAGGCGCGGATCGCAATGCATGTGATAGCGGCTCGACAAATCCTCTTCGGAAATGGCCTGCGCCCCGCCCAGACACTCGGTCACGTTCTGGCCGGTCATTTCAAAATGAATGCCACCCGCATGAGTGCCCTCGGCTTGATGCACAGCCATGAAACGTTGAACCTCTGTCAAAATGCGGTCGACCGGGCGCGTTTTATAGCCGTTTGAGGCTTTGATCGTATTGCCGTGCATCGGGTCGCAACTCCATACAACTTTGCGGCCTTCGGCAGCGACTTTGCGAACCAGTGCGGGCAGGTGCGTTTCGACATTTTCATGCCCGAAACGGGCAATCAGCGTGATGCGGCCGGCCTCGTTTTCAGGGTTCAGCTTGTCCAACAAAGTGATGAGTTCATCGGGTTCGAGCGAGGGCCCGCATTTCAGGCCCAGCGGGTTTTTGACGCCGGAAAGAAATTCGACATGCGCGCCCTCGGGCTGGCGTGTGCGGTCGCCAATCCACAGCATATGGGCGGATGTGTCGTAATATTCGCCGCTGGTGCTGTCGAGGCGCGTCAATGCCTGCTCAAAGCCCAGCAGTAGAGCTTCGTGGCTGGTGTAGAAATCCACCATGCCCATTTGCGGCGCGGTCAGGCTGGTAATGCCGCAGGCCGCCATGAAATCCATCGCTTCATTAATTTGGTTTGCCATGGCTTCATAGCGGGCCCCTTGTGGGCTTTCGGCGATAAAGCCCTG
>PYIJ01193014.1_pt1 | contig 11639 bp, 23 predicted proteins | sample 3578051 | NCBI WGS metagenome assembly PYIJ01 (sample SAMN08408021, study PRJNA431606) | Marine metagenome isolate SA_KN192-05_S13_5m, whole genome shotgun... | biome: marine; feature: oceanic pelagic zone; material: water; isolation source: surface water sample, 0.2-0.8 um fraction ... | reverse complement strand
CAGGATTTGCAAGTGTAGGTGGGGAGACTGAAACAATGTCTTTCTTATGTACATCAACAAGTCTACCAGGAATGACCTTGGGAGAAGTTGCGATACCATTTAGAGGTAGGGAGTTATATGTAGCGGAACTTGCAGCAGCCAACGCAGCGTTCGCAGTTATCAAGCAAGCTGTATCCAACGGTAAGGACATAGCGGCTGCTGGCAGTGCCATTGCAGAGTTTGTTGGCGCAAAAGAAAAGCTGCAACAACGGGCACAAAGAAAGGGCGGCGGTTCTGATCTTGAGGAGTTTATGGCTCTTGAAAAGATTAGAGAGCAAGAAGATCAACTCAAACAGATTATGATTTACGCTGGTAGGCCAGGTCTATGGTCTGATTGGCAAAAGTTTCAAGCAAAAGCTAGAGTGGCAAGACGAGAGGCAGAACAAGAGCGCATCAAAAAGCGTAAGCATCATTTTGAAGTGGCTGTGATTACATTCTTTTTAATTGTTGTTGCTTGTATTTTGGCTTCTATAGTTCTGTTGGTTTTGCATCATCAAGGGAGATTGTAATGGAAGTGACTATGGAGCGCTTTCTGGCGTGGAAGATTTTGCCACGTTTTATGATGTTTACTATGACGTTCATGTATATCCGTGTGATCGAATGGTTTATGTCGTTGCCACCTGATGCAATGACTTCACAGGCCACCGCATTAACAGCGACTGTCACTGGTGCAATGACCGGCGCTTTCGCTGTTTGGCTTGGGAGTGAGAAATGATACAGGCATTGATTCCTGCCATTGCTGAACTTGCTGGCGGCTGGTTGAAAGGCAAGGCAGAAGAAAAAGCTGCTACATCGAGGGTCAAGGTGGCCCGTGCTGAAGCGGAAGCTGAGGTAATGCGCGTTGCTGCTACGCATGAAGCTGGCTGGGAACGGGTTATGGCCGAGGCTAGTAAGGACAGTTGGAAAGATGAAGCATGGACTATTTTGTTTATTGCGATTATCGCTATGTGCTTTATTCCGCCATTGCAGCCTTATGTTGAACGTGGATTCGATGCATTGAGTGCTACACCGCAGTGGTTCCAGTGGGCTATGTACGCCTCGATAGCAGCATCATTTGGATTGCGTGGACTGAAAGGACTGAAGAAATGAACATTGACAAGCTACGTCAGGATCTAGAAATCGATGAAGGCATCAAGCATGAGGTGTACCTTGACCACTTAAATCTCAAAACCGTCGGAATCGGCCACCTGTGCCGTGAGGACGAGCCTGAGTATGAGATGGAGGTAGGTACACCGATATCCGACGAACGCGTTCAGCAGCTGTTTGAGCGTGATCTAGACATGGTTCGCCTTGACTGTGTCAAACTCTACCCAAATTTTGATGCTCTGCCGGAAGAAGCAAAACAAATCATCGCAAACATGATGTTCAATCTTGGCTTGCCTCGACTATCCAAATTCAAGTTGATGAAGGCTGCTGTTGATGCTGGTGATTGGGAAGAAGCGGCCAACCAGATGGAATCATCGAGGTGGCATAAGCAAGTTCCTAATCGAGCGAAGCGGCTTTGTGACCGGATGCGGCTGCTTTCCGTTCCTGTCTGAGCATCTCAAGCCCAGCTTTCTGGCATCTATACGCTAGTTCGAGCATTTGCTCGCTCTGCATTTCAACTATAGTTACATTTCCGTCGATAGAAACAGCAACACCGTCGTTTCTAGGGATGATCAATGCCTTGAGTTTTGGCATGGGTGTTCCACCTATTTAGTTGTATGCCTGATTACGGAGCCAAACTTTACCCTATCCATGCAGACTGTTGGAACCTTTGAGGGGCCTGTATGGTAGACATAGGTGGCCTTGTATAAGACGAGGGCAAACCCATTGCCCCCCGCCCGTCTTCATAAGGAGTGGCTCCCACCTCACATATTGCTAGAAGGGAATGTCATCTACCTCTTCTTTCTTTTCAGCAACAAACTCTGCTGCTGTAACTGACTTCATACCCTGCTTTTCTTCTGTCTCTTCTTCATCGACCATGATGCTGAGATTCAAGAACCTCTGATTGTCTTTGGTTTCTTCAGCGTAGGCAAAGATTTTGCCTGTGCCACATGGCCCTGAGTATGCGTACTTCTTTTCCTCATCTGCTGGAAACAATACGCCAAGCTGCACAAACACCTCAAGCCGAGGGTCGCCATTGGCTGTTTCGTTCCGCAGCACAACGATGCGAGGGTCATACTCGTCATCTGCTTTACGTTTCCATTCTTGGATATTGATGCGCCCACTCAGTATGAGCTTGCCGGTTTTATCATCGAGTTCGAATGCCGAACCTTTATTTGGTTTACGTTCATAAGCCATTAGTACAATGCCTCCTTCTTTTTCTTCTCTTGAAGTTTTGCCAGCTTGCTATCGCCAGTATCACGGACGCGGCCAGCGCCAGCCTCACCATCATCGTCTTCTGATGGCAGACCAAATGCTGCCTGCAAAGAGTAACGCTTGGCGTAGGTAATGCCACTACCCATTTTTTGCGGGTCTTGATTATCTTTGCTGCGGATTGGACAGACGCTGACACGCTTGTCGCCATTCTTGGCGAATACAATCTCTGTGCGTACAACTTGCACCACTTGATCGCCAACAGTAATCAGATCGAGCGGCTGCATGAAGTACAGCCCGAACTGGTTTGCCTGCCGAGCAGCAGCCATCACTTCTTCAAGCGTTGAGTAAGTGCTTTTGAAGTGTGGGTTCTTTCCTTCTTTGGTTGCTGATACAGCCAGCTTTTGAAAAGCCAACATTGCATCATCGAAAGATTCGATTTGTTCTTTTTTCTCAGCCATCGGATACCTCCTCAGTGTGGATGACAATACGGCAGGAGCCGTTCTTACTGCGCTTGATGCTAACCAAGTCGCTAGTTACTTCACGCTCATCGTCTCTGATCATCGAGCGTAGTTCTTTCTTAATGCTTTCATGCTGCTTGTGAGAGAACAGCGTGCTTACATAGTCATGTGCCAGGCTAACAAAGTGATTGTCGTTGTTGGCATCTCGAACCTTGAGTCCATCGATCTCGACCTGTGACCAATCAGTCTTGGGCATGTCATTTGTCGGTGGCACACTATCGGCTCTGACGTAATCCCAGAAGCCATGCATCATCTCAAGATACTGATCCATCAATGCAGCATTGCGTGAGACTGTTGCTGTTTCCCATTTGTTGCCAAAAATGACAGACAGATGTGTTGCCGGTCGATCTGCCAGCCACATATAGAACTGCACTTGCCCCATATATCTGTCGAGTATATCTGACATGCTGCTAAAGTTGGATGTGTGCTTTGCTTCTATGATGTTGTCATTTGAGCAGATGCCATCGAGCGTGCCTCGACATGGTATGCCACTCCAGTTTTTTTCTACGACAACCTGTGTCTGTTCGACCATGACGCCTGTCTGTATCTCGAACCAGCGCATGTTAAACAGTTCAGTCTCGATGCCGAGATTGACGTTGAACATATGTGATAGGTCGTCTGGCTCTTTGCGTCCCGTCTTGATCTGCCATAGATCGAACCAGTTGCCGTGTTCGAGGGCGTACATATCTGACCCCCCGATAAATCCTTTTCTGTCCATCCATACCTCCTGTTGATGGTGGTGGGCCGAGATGCTCTACCAAACTCGGCCCACCTGTTTGCTCATACCCTTGCCGTTGTAAGCATGGAGAAAGATGGGGAACGGCAAAGGCTGTAACGGCTAGAGCAAGCCGCTCATCAACACCCCATCAATTCGCTGCATTATTGCACAGCTATCCTGCAGATGGAATGCATTTCTGCAGTGCATCCATCAAATATTTTCTGTGCAAATAACGCCATTCGATATGCCGATAGAACTCGGCAAAGCTAGGAAAGAAGGTTGATGTCTTCTTCACATCCTCGAAAGATCGCATCACGATGTCAGCCGGATACTTAGCAAGCTCGGCTGCCAGTGTGCGCGATTTGAGTGACAGCATCTTGTCATCGAGGTCACGCGGCAGTGTCAGCAGCGGTAGCATCGTTGCTATCTGCTTCTCGCATTGCACGCTGTCCATTGGCTGCAGCGATTGACTGACGGCTTTGATGGCCTTCGTCAACGCTGCAGGCTGCACCTTGCCTGTGATCTTGAACCCAAGTAGATCAAAGTTGCTACTGTATTTTGGGGTCAGCGATGGAATCAAGGTATGCACCAAATCGGTCACTTTGCGTGTTACCACTTGCGGATCGGGGTGAGAAAGTAGATGGGCGACTGCCTTTTTCTGTTCGCCATCCGAGAGAACGACGGACCCAGTTCCTGTAGGCTGCGTTGATGTCTGCAAACCTGTTGCCTTTACTGCGGTGGTAGTCACGGAAGAGAGCGGCTTCATGCTCATGGTCAATCTCCACTGATGCTTTGCTGTTGATGGATGTCACCAACTCATCTGAAGGAAGCCAACCATCCGGCACTCCCTTCTTAGAGTTATTGGTTCTTGGTAGCTTTGTGTCGCACTGTGAGACAGTCACTGTCTCACTCTGAGACACCCCTGTCTCACTGTGAGACAGCTTGATGTAATACATCTTGCCTTGATCGAGGCGTGCGATGAGTCCCATCTCTTCAAGTTTGTTCAACTTTCTTGCGACTGTTGCACGGCTCATGCCTGTTCTGTGAGATAACGTGAACGTACTAGGCCAACACAGACCTTTGTCGTTAGCATAATCACACAATGTCACAAGCAGCCACTTGGCGAGCGGATCATCGATGTCCGCTCTTATTGCATCTGCTATGTGATGAAACATTAGATGGCTCTCCATTCACGCTGCTGACGACCGCTGCGTCCTTTGCGCTTCTGACCTGTAAGTTCAATCAGGCCCTTCTTTTGAAGCTCATTGAACCGGCTGCTAACAGATGATGATGACTCGATGCCATACATCTGACGCGCCCAGATCAAGACTTCATCATAGATAGCCGGTCCAGTTTCGCGCAAGCACTCGAGGACGACCTTCTGCATTTTGCTAGGGTCGATACTCTTCGCTGCTTCGTAGCTTGTTGAAGGATCGTTACGGCGTACCAGTTTGTAAGCTGGTAGATCAAAAAGGTCTTCGTTCATTGCATTCTCCATTACTGCATTGTTGCACTACTTTACGGCAACGGTTGACGATGTGCAAGCATTTGCTGCACACTTGCATGCGGATGGTTAGTTATTTTCCTCCGCTATCCATCTGATTAACTTGGCAGCCAGTGGGTTGTTGATCTCGATGCAGATGAAGGCTGGGCCTGACTTCTGCTTCAACAGATAGATATCTGCTGGCTGCTCTTTGTGCGTCTTGGTAAGGAATGAAAAGCCTCGCCCGGCTGCTTGGTATTTGGACTCAGCGATTACTGCTCCGTCTCTGGATTCGATTTTGATGTCGCCACCAAACTCGCCGCCCATTGATCCGCTGAGCGGTTGCCTCTTCGCTTTCGCGCCGAGGTTCTGAAACCATTGCACCCACCACCTTTCGTGGTAGCTGCCTTTGTTGCGTTGCGATGATCCCATGTGCCCTCCTCATAACAAGTTAGACACAAGGTTACTTTATCAGCCCTGACAACGAACCAGTGTGTCTCGATCTCACAGCAATCACACTTGCTGCTCTTGCCGATCTTGTCGTATTTGGATTTGCGCGCCAAGTGCTTCTGCCCAACAGATCAATAAGAACCCAGACGGAAATCGTTTATACGATTCCCATTTGTGTACAAGAGATGAAGCGCAGCCAATCTTGTCGGCTAGTACCTCTTGTGTGATGCCTTGCTCTTTGCGGATCACGACAAGCGATCCGACTACACTTTCCCAATGTTCAGACGGGCTTCTTTGTGCAGTGCTTGATGGCATCTTCAACTTTTTGTGCTGTTTTTAGCTGCAGATCAGTGCCATACCGTGCGCGATAGAACGTGCTTGTAGGTGTGCCAGATTTTTTGAAAGCCTCGATCAGAGAGACGTTGGCTTTTTCGGCTGCAGCTTCTAGCTGTTTGAGATAACTAATCATTCAATAGTTATGATGCATAGGTGCATTACCTGTCAAGCTGGCTTGTCCATCTTAATCGAGCTTTGATGCTATTCGATTGTGCTGATTGTAGATCGGAGATCACCCTGCCGATTAGCTCTTTTTCTTCAGATGCACCTGTTGGCTCGATGTATATGTCTTCGATGGCTTTCAAGGCTGCATTGATAGCAAGCTGTCCCTCACGATAGACGGCTGCTTTCTTTTTTGTCTTCATAGTTTCCTCTTTAGTGTGTGCTGCCCTGACTGACGCTGTATTGCAATCGGTGGCTCTCGCTGTACTTGTGGCCGACCGCCACCCATCAGGTTTGGTTTTGTTTGATGATAACCCCTGTATGGTTCTTCGATCTGACACACAGGAAACAGTGGCCAATTTGATGTGTCATCCCAATCGGGATCGAGCAGCACACCTGTGTTCATATTAGAGAACAATAGAAACTGACGTTTCGTTAGTGATGTGCTGCTCTTGTTCATTAGCTTTTATCTATTGCTGTTAGTGAGCAAAGGCTACTTGGTTGGCCGTTGCGTTTCCAAGCCTTAAATGCTTCACCAGCCAGCGGAGAAGTATCTTGATCGTTGGGATCAACATCCATCCAAGCCATCAAGCCCTCCTCCATGCACCAGCTTACGAATGCCCAATCTGCTCGTGAGCATACGATCTGGATGCTGTGCTTTCGCTCGATCACCTTGATCATATCAGCCCCATATTCTTCAGTTGATCTTCAGTCAGATCAGACCAGCGATCAGGATCATTAGCATATACCCACTTACGGAATATACGATCATGCACCCAAGACCGTTGTTGCTGATCCTCTTGCTCGATGCCAACCTCTTTTTCAAGATAGCTGCACCGATTGATCGCATTCATCACAGCCAATGCTTCATCTTTGGTCAATGATACATTGATCATAATGACTGGTGGGGTTTTCTTGGGCCGACCTCGGCCTCGCTTCTTTTCTGCCATAGGTATCTCCTTTCAGCAGTCTGGGTCAAAATCATGCCACTCTTGCATGGCGTCTGGTTGTCCATCGTTTTCGATCTCGATGGGTTGATAGTTTTCGGGACTGTTTGATTTATATTCATCAATCATCTCATATCCCTCATCATACATCACATCTCGGATGTGTTGATCTACGCTGCTCATGCGTTTGGAGCTTGCATAAGCCTCTTTTACTGCCTGTTCAAAAGCTTGATGAATTGCTGGTGTGGTCATCATGCTGCCTCCGCTGCCGCTTGCTTCGCGGTTATATGTGTGACCGCGCGCGACGCGGCAGCGGCAGCAGAGAAGATGAACTTGCTGTCGTTGTCGAGTGCTTGCAGCCAGTGTGAAAGATAGGATGCGTGGTCTTCACGCACCGTGGCTTCTAGTCCGAGGTGCGCCATCATGAATGCCGAGCCGATCTCTGCGACAAGCTCTTCGATGGCGTAGTCTGTTTTGTTGCGTGAGAACTTGCGATCGAGGCGAGTCTTGTGGCCGGTCCAATGCACAAGCTCATGGAACGCTGTGCTGTAATAGTCCAGTGCCGACCGGAATTCCTCGAACTGTGGCATGTTGATGAAGTCAGATGATGGCACATAGTAAGCACGAGGCTCACCGTGTCGAATGTCTGCACCTGACAGGCGCATGACATCATCAGCACGGTCGATACGCTTGTCTGTATTGACGAACTCCTGCACCGGCTGCGGATAGTATTGATGTGGAAGGTTGTCGATCTGATCGACATTGAAGACCGTGTACCATTTGTAGACATGGTAGGTCTCCTTTTCTTCGGTGGTTACTGGCGCTGAAAAGCAAACGCCTGTGCCTTTCTCACCACGCCTGACCTGCCCACCAAGCTGGTTGGCTTGCCGGTAGGTCATCCATGTTGGTGATGACCGACCGCGCAGCCACAGCAGGATCACGTTGATGCCTTGATAGAATTCACCATTGGCACGCTTGGGCATGGGGGCGCTGCCCCCATTCCAAGGCTTGATCCATGGCCGAGTGCCAGCTTCTAGTTGCGCCTTGATCTGCCGCGTAACGTCATCGAACTTGCTCATCAGTCAATCTCCACTCGGTTGAAGTCATAGGTGTCGTATTCAAGTATTTGATAGTCGTCTGTTTCTAGGTCTGTTTGTTTCATAAGTCGTTTGATCTCATCACTGGCTGCATCGTTTGCAGCTTCTTCACTGCTTGCACGAACAGTTGTGAATACCGTTATGGTCACATTGATCTGCCATTCGTTCTCATACATCTGCGCCTTCCTTTCCATTGACCAGTGCAAAGTAGTCAGCCTGCTGCGCTGCAAGCTCGTCGGCATGCTCGTCTTCCCATTGTGCTGTCGCACGCTCGATGAACTTCGTGTCATCGAACTCGGGCGACTTGGCTTTGACAAGCTGTGCGATATGCACGATCTCGCTGGGATGTGATGCGGTCGGCACTGCGATGTCGACCAGTAGCTCCATGATAGGATCGGTTGCGTTCATGAGACTTTCTCCTCTCTGTTGATGATTTCATTCTACTGCAGATGTGCAGTGATCACAATAGATAAATGCATTGATGCAGTGACGAATTGGTTTGAGTTCGTCGCGTTACGCTGCCGTTAAGTTACGCTTACGCTGCCGTTCTCTTGGCCAGCGGCGCTGCAGCCAGGTCTCCGCTGCGCTACGACTTGGCTTCCGCTGCCTCCCCAGCGGGGGGAGGGTTCCGGGAGGGGGAAAGCCTCCCGCCCGGCGAGGCCGAGCGAAGCGAGGCCGAGCGATTTTTTTGCAAAAAAATCCCCGGCCGGAGCCGGGGAAGTTGGGAGGATGAGGGGCGCTCTAGTCGAGCGCCGCCAGCATGGCCGCCTTCCGGTCGGCCAGCTGCTTTTTGGTGGGAGCCTTGGGGGTCAGGGTCCGCTTGGTACTGCGGCGGTCTTTCTCCGCCTCGTACCATTTGCGGCCCCAGCGGTCGCCATCCATGCTGCGACCGACGCCCCAAGTGAAGCCCGACAGTGCGTTGAAGAGTGTCTCCATTGTGTCGAAGAACATCTTTGCGTTATTGAAGTGGGCTTCAGCTTGGGCGAATCGGTCGGACAGGATGGCAAACTGGACCGACTCCTTGCCGTTGCGCTCCTGCTCGTCGTCCTTCAGTTGCTCGGCTGTATCCAGCCGACCCTGTGCGGACTCGGCATTGTAAGCTGCCTGATCTACAAGGCTGCCGAGCTGGTAAAACACCCCGATGTTGTAATAAGGGTTATCCTGCCCGGACACTGGATTGACAGCCTTTGTCTCTGGGTCCAGAGCCTCGATGTCGAAACCGTTGATAAAAGCTTTGGTTGCTTCGATGTGTATCTGTGTCATATCTGATATCTCCTCTATGTATGACGTTTCGCACTTCCACAATGGAAGGCGAGGTGCAGCACGCGCTGCACCTCTGCCGCCCGGCGAGGGCAGGGGGGTGAAGGGTCAAGCGCAAAACGACCTAGCCCAAGGGGCTAGCGCGTTTGTGCTTGATCCGAGGGGGGACGGCGTCCCCCTTCCCACCGGAGGGTCTTCTTCCATATTGGGTTCCGCAAATAGCACGCATGGCGAGGCATGGCAGGGTAGGCGTCGGTCGGCTTGCCGAGTTGCTCCAAGCTCCGCTTGGCAAGCAACGCGAGCAAGGGCGGCCCTGCCCTGCCTCGCCAAGCCGCGCAACGCGCGGCGGTGTGTGATATTAGCGGTGCGTGGATGGGGGAGCCTAGTGGGGCTAGCCACTGCCAACCAGGCCTCGCTGCGCGTCGGCTTGGTTTCGTGTCTAGGACCCACTTGCGGCAGGGATAGTTACCCGAATGGGACGAGACAGCTTGCTGGCTCGGCGGAGCTTGGCGCTATGCGCCTAGCGGAGTATAGCCCGGTCCGGCCTGTGGCCGGGGCCGCCCAGACGAACCCCCGATAGTGCGTTGACAGAGCCATGCTTGATGCTGCAGAAAGGGGGGGAACCCAAGGGGGGGTTCATCTTGGAGCGGCAAGATGCAGATTGAACAGAAGAAGCTGACGCGAAAGCAGTCAGCGTTGGTGGACACGCTTGTAGCAACAGGGTGCAGCATTGCGGAGGCGGCCGAGCAGGCCGGATACGCAAGCGGCGAGAGCGGGAGAGTGACAGCCAGCAAGACTTTGCGGTTGCCGCATGTGCAGGCCTACATGATGCAGCGTGTCGGAGAGGCGCTCGGCATGAATGCTACGATCGCCGCAGCAAAGCTGCTGCATCTGGCGAAGGGGGCTAAGAGTGAGTACGTGCAGCTAGAGGCGAGCAAGGATATCTTGGACCGCGCTGGCTTCAAGCCCCCTGATCGCCATATGCACCTCCACGCGGGGGACATCTCTGTGTCCATCGACCTGTCCTAGCACGGCGGCCAGCACTGGTGGGAACGGTCTGTGACCGTGGTGGCCCCCAAAAGTGCGACACCCACCCCTCGACCCCGCCCATCACTCTTGTTTTTCCCATCAAAGCTCTGTAGCATCTCTGCAGTAGCAGATGGAGTGAAGTCATGGCTATACGATTATTCGTACTCTTAAGCGCATGTATATTGGTATATCCTGCTTATGCAGACTGTGCTGGTGATCTAGCTTATGCTGGGTACAGCGTTAAACGTCTTGCACCATTCAGCAATGGTCGTTGTGGTATTGATGATCCGGTACTTGTATATGCAACGCCTTCTGCAAAATTTTCATCTCCGATAACTCTGTCATGCAAGTTTGCTCGCAAGGTTGGTGAGTGGGCGCAGGACATGGGTGCGCAGCGCATAGATCATGTTGGTGGGTATAACTGTAGGAAGATTGCTGGTTCGATCTTCTGGTCACAGCATAGTTATGGCAACGCCATCGATGTAACGGCCATAGATGGCGTTCCTATAAGCAAACAATGGCGTTCTGCGTACAAGACAGCGTGTCGTCACTTTACAACGGCGATAGGGCCGGGGCATGATTCTCGTCACCAGCATCATCTGCACATTGATAATGGTTGGGGTTTTGGATGCATTGCTGATATTGTGCGTTGAAATATTCGCCAGACTGTGGACATAAAAGAGCATGCTTATTAACACCACGCTCGATGGCCTTCTTAAAAATATGCCGCTGCACCAGAATTTTTATCTGCGCGGCATTATGAATTCGTTCATTCCTACATTTATGGGCGGCACAGATCGTGTGCTGACAGAAGATGCGTTAAGCGGTGAAGCAGTAGAAATGCTTCGCACTCTGGTCAAAGACATTGCTGGCGACATGCCTAATGGCTTTTCAACATTGATTACTTATGACGACATCAACAAGAAGTACAATCTTGAAAATGTTTTCAAGCAGGAAGGCATGGACCTTTCTGCTTTTGAAAGCCAGGTCAAGATGGCTCTTGGGTCGTTTATAGTTGAGAGGCAAGACGACAAGATCATCATCCATGATGATTATGACTTCCCGCCTCCCGGCTCTTGGAAGATGTATTCCGACCTCAAAGACTTTGGCGATTATGTTGAGGCTAGTTCTCAGGACATAAGCAAAGCACCATACTTTGCCAGCCGCTTTCTTGCTGAGCGATTCATGGTTGAGGGAGATGAGAAGAACTTTGCCATTCGTATTGAGCTTCCAGAAGAAGAGCAGGTAGTTAACATCGACTACGATGATGACATCCCTGCGGGTGCGGAGAACTATGTG
>PYIJ01155606.1_pt1 | contig 11652 bp, 14 predicted proteins | sample 3578051 | NCBI WGS metagenome assembly PYIJ01 (sample SAMN08408021, study PRJNA431606) | Marine metagenome isolate SA_KN192-05_S13_5m, whole genome shotgun... | biome: marine; feature: oceanic pelagic zone; material: water; isolation source: surface water sample, 0.2-0.8 um fraction ... | reverse complement strand
CTGTTGACAAACAACAGAAAAGAAATTTTTATATTTGTTCTTATCTTTTCAGCTGTTGTAACACCTACTGGTGATCCTATTACACTATTTATATTTACAATCCCACTTTATTTACTTATTGAATTTGTTTTATACCTAAGCAAGAAATAAGTATGTTTGTCGCAGATGACTTTCAATTAGAAGCTATAAATGACATTAAAAGCAACAATAACGTATTAGTAGTTGCTCCGACAGGCTCAGGCAAGACTTATATTGCAGAAAAATCTATTGAACATTATTTAAACAAACAACAAAATGTTTTTTACACAACTCCTATAAAAGCATTATCAAATCAAAAGTTTAATGATTTCAATAAACAGGGAATTAATACAGGTCTTTTAACAGGGGATAGAACAATTAAAAAGGATTCAGAATTAGTAATAGCAACAACTGAAATATTACGAAATATGATATTTAGTAATGATAAAAAATTAACAAACACTGGTTTGATTATTTTGGATGAGGTGCACTACTTGGGTGATAAAGAGCGTGGTACAACTTGGGAAGAGATTCTTATTCACGCAAATCAAAATATAAAATTTTTGTGTTTATCTGCAACTATTAAAAATAAAAATGAATTTCTTGAATGGATTGTATCATTGAGAGGATCTACGTCATTAGTGTATTCAGCTATAAGACCTACCCCTTTAGAAATATCACTAGTCACTAGTTCAAAAATTGATAAAAAAATTAAGATTATAAAATCATCTAAAGACAACAAAAATAAAAAAATATTTAAATTTGATAGACAAGCTAAGCAGTACATAAAACCCAAATTAAACGAACAAGCTAAATATCTTAATTCTAGAAAATTATTACCTGTAATATTCTTCTTTTTTTCGCGTGAAAGAGTTGAATCAAGTTCTAGACAACTAGCAAATCAAATGAGTGTTATTCCCAACAGAAATGAAATTAAAGATAAATATAATATTGTTTTCAACGATTTAACACCAGAAGAAATTAATTTATTAAATTTAGATGAACATATGTGGATGTGGTCAAGGGGCGTTGGTTTCCACCATGCGGGACTTGCACCAATAGTTAAAGAATTTGTCGAATATCTTTTCTTAAATAAATACATTAAATATCTATTTGCAACTGAAACATTGGCATTAGGTATAAATATGCCAGCAAAATCTATATATATAGATAGATTAAATAAATATGATGGCATAAAAACAAGACCTTTAACACAGTCAGAATTTTTACAACTAAGTGGTAGAGCAGGCAGGCGGGGAATTGATGACAAAGGTTTTGCTTTTCTCTCATATGACAAAAATATAAATAGAGATTGGTACAGTAATTTGTTTACTTTAAAACCTAATAACTTAATCTCTGCTTTTTCTGTAAACTATTCCTCAATTTTGAATTTACTTAATTTATATAGTGTAGATGAATCAGTTGAACTGCTTCAGAAAAGTTTTTTTGCTTATCAAAATAATTATAAAACTGAAAGTTTAGAAAATATATTTTATGCAAAATACGGTGTGCTTAAAGAATTAGGTTTTATAAATTCAGATAAAGGAAATGTACTTACTCAAACTTATAGAGATAATCTAATTCCAGGTATTTATTTATTAAATCGCGAATTAAAAAAAGATTTTGAGTTAAAGTTAATGTTTATTTCAACTGGAATTACAAACGAAAGAGCAGAATTTGCTATTAGTGACAAATTTGATTCTTTGTTATCTTCCTTTCAGTCTTCACTTGAATTTGTAAATAAAACCGAATCTTCAAATGGTGTAAAGAAACTTATGACATTAAACTTTTCTTGGTTCAGTGTATTCTATGAATACATGAAGACAAATAATATTGAGTATGTAGTTAATAAGTTTGGATTAAATGTTGGTGATTTTATCAAGGTAGCTAAAGAGGCTTCAGAGTTATCTAAAAAATTATCTCTTATTTACGAGGATAAAGATTTCGAACAAATTAACAATATATTTGATAACAACCTTATTCAAAAAACTATGACATGAAAAAATATATAATTATCCATAATCTTAACTCAAGAGGGAAAAGCTTAACCAAAGAATTCATAGAGACTTTACTAAATTTAGAAAAAATAAGCTTTGAGTATTTTGCAACTAAAAATATTGATGAATTAAATAATATTATAAGCAACTTCACCGATAGTGAAAAGTATCAATATTGCACGATAGGGGGAGATGGTAGCTTAAATTCCTTAGTTAATTCATTAATGATTAATAATGTACAGAATCCCCAAGTTGCTTGTTTACCAGGAGGAAGTGGTTCGGATTTTATAAGAACATTTGCTTTACCTCAAAATATAAAAGATGCAGTTAAACATTTAACTACTGATTCTTATTATGAAATAGATGTTGGAAGTGTAAAAACTAAAAATAGAAAAAAATATTTTATTAACGTTTTAAACATAGGATTTCTTGCTTCAACGGTTGAAATCAGTGAAAGTATGCCGAAAATAATACGACGATTCAGATACCCCATTGGTTTTTGGATAAAAATATTCTTTGCAAAAGCAAAAAGAATAGCTATTGAATTAGAAAAATACTCATTTAATAATCATGCATTTAATATATGTGTTTGTAATGCTCAATATTTTGGCGGTGGGTGGAATATTTCACCAAAATCAAGTCTTCAAGATGGTAAATTTAATGTACAGATATTTGCTGTATCTAAATTAAAGGCAATGAAAATATTTTTCCTTGCCCAAAGAGGCCTTCATTTAAAAGAACAAGATGTATTAACAAGAAAATCATCTAAATTAATACTTCTTACAGCGGACCCAATAGAAATAGATGGTGATTTTTTTGACTATGGACCTGCTGAGATATTTGTTGAAAATCGTACCATACGCTTTAAAATTTAGTAATATTTATGCACGTAAGGAGTATATATGGCTAAAAAAGAAGCTGAAGAGATAGAAGAGCCCACGCTTGAGGATTTAGAAGAAGATGATATCGAGGAAGTAGATCCTCCCGCTGAAGAAGAGGAAAAAGAAGAAGTAGAAACTGAATCCCTTGAAGCAAGAGTAGAAACTGAAAAAAAATCAGTTGAAGATGCAGATGAAGCTGAAGGCTCATTTATGTCAGTTGATGCTGCTGAAAAAAGAAATGTTAAAAAATCTGATTTAAAACTAGACGATATTGCAGATGACATAAGTGAGGACGAATTTACATGCTCAGTTTGTTTCTTGGTATTAAGAAATACTCAATTAGCTAAACCAAGAGCCAAAGTATGCGTTGACTGTGTATAAATATAAAGATTTTGGATATACATTTACTGTAGAAACTGAAGCAGACATACCTAAAGATTTAATTAATTCGTTTAAAAAAAATATGTCGTTGATAGATAAGGAATTATTTGATTATTACTCAACGTTAACTTTCGATGCTGAACATATGTTTTTACTTTCTTGCGATACTGAACCTATAGGTTATGCAAAACTTTGTGAAAACAATAATTATTCTTTGCTGGCAGAAATTTATGTTACAAAAGAGTTTAGAGAATTATCTCTGGGAACTTTCTTATTAAACTCTATTCGTGAATATGTAAAATCAATAAACTCAACATTAAGAACAATTACACTTCCTAGTGACAGAGTTGCTAAAAATTTTTACGAGGCAAGCGGAATTACAGCAAGGATATTATTAATGGAAGAAAAACGTGAAAATAATCGCTACAGACCTTGATGGAACTTTATTTAAGGGTGAAACTTTAATAAATGGTGTTAAAGAATCAATCTTAGAATTAAGAAATCACAATGTAGAAATATACTTTACTACAAACAACAGCTCTCAATCACCTATAGAAATACAAAATAAGTTAGTTTCATTATTAAATATAGAAATTGATATTAGAAAAATAATTACTCCACTAATAATTTTTAAAGACCTGCTTTCTAATAGATTTGATAAATTGTATGTTTACGGTACAAATGGATTAAAAAAATATATAGAAACATTAAATATAGAAATTGTAAGTCTTGATTCTTCCCAAGCTATTTTGATTGGAAGGAAAGAAATTAATAAAGATCAAGAGATAAATGATATTATTTCTCACGTAAAAAATGGTATTCAAATATATTGCCTTAATAAGGACCTTACTTATCCAACTGAATTTGGGGAGCTACCAGGAAATGGCGCAATAGTAAAAATTATTGAAGATGAATTATCAATAAATATTGAAAGTTTAGGAAAATCTGGAGAATTATATCCATCCTATTTTGATAACAATAATATAAAAATAGATTATGTAATAGGTGATCGTGTTGATACAGATATTATGTTTGGAAAAAATTTAAATGCAGTAACTTTTTTAGTATTTTCTGGTGTAGACAACAATCTTGATACAAATCTTGCAGATTATCAACTAAATAATTTTTCAAACGTTGTACCTTTTATTGTTGAAAATTCTTAATAATAAATATCCAAAAATAAAACCTCCTACATGGGCTTCCCAAGAAACATTTTGATCACTAATTGAAATCAGTATTTGAGATATAAACCAAAAAATCATAAAAAATTTTGCTTTGATTGTTGTTGGGAAAATAAAACCAAATGGGACAAGCACTAACAATCTAGCATTTGGAAACATAAAAACATATGCTCCCATTAATCCTGATACTATTCCAGAGGCACCAACAATGGGTATTAAGCTATCCTGATTTAAAAAAATATGAACGGAAATGCTAATAATTCCAATTAATATCAGAAAGATTGTAAAACCTACTTTTCCAAGTTTATCTTCAACATTATTTCCAAATATCCAAAAGCTCCAAAGGTTTCCAAGAATATGAAGAAAATTTGCATGAAAAAAGTTTGCATAAATCATGCTTAGGAATAAATTTTTTTCTGGAAATATTGATTGTGATTTATTGCTGAAACAATTGTTTTCATAAAACTGTATTTCAGATATTGGATTAAAATTTACTATTTCGCAAGGTATTGCAGAGTATTGATAAAAAAAGTTAAATAATTCAATTTGATTATTTGGTTGAATTAATATGTAAACAATAATTGCAGTAAACATAAATATTCTTGAAATAACAGGTGTATTTCTTGCTGGGTTTATGTCTGATATAGGTATCACTTTATGAACATTATAAGTCTTCTATAATGTATTTATGATTAAGTTAGCTATTGTTTCATCAAAAAAATACCTTAAGTCTAAACAAGCAGTTGCTTTATTAAGTTATTTAGATAAACAAAAAATAAATTATGAAAAAATATTAGCCGATTCAGAAACTCAAAATATTCATAGCGATAATGAATTTGATTTAATAATAAGCGTTGGCGGGGATGGCACGGCTTTGAAGGCTATGTCACTCGGCTGGAATCAATCTGTACCTGTTCTCAATTTAGGATCCGGCAGAGTGGGGTATCTTGTAAATTCATTCGACAATATTGATTTCGCTTCAATAATTGAACAAAATTTTAAAAACTTTAAAAATAGATCTCCAATTATTCAAAATAACAATGAAAAGAGTCCTGCGTTTAATGAAATTGTTCTTATTAAAAATGCTCCTACAAGGATGCTAGATATGCAAATTGAGACATATAATCAAAAAGTAAAAGTCAGAGCAGATGGGTTAATTATTTCTTCCTCTCTTGGTTCAACCGCATACAACTATTCTGCAGGAGGACCAATAGTACAAACAAGTATAGATTCTCTTATTATTACTCCGATTTCTCCGTTTACAAAATTTCCACGCTCTATAGTTTTGGATGGTAAATCAATAATTAAAATAACTATATTTAAAAATCAAGATTTTTCAATTCAGTTTGATGGAGCAGAGGCTATAGAAGGAAACGAAAAAAAAGATATGCATTTTGAATATAGGTTATCAAAAGACGTATTAAAGGTTTTAGAAGTAAGTGATAATCCTAAACTAGACCATTTCTTAAACCAAATACTTAGATAGTTCTTCACAATATAAATAAACCTGTTATTATTTCAACGTGACCAAATACATATTCGTCACCGGTGGTGTTGTCTCTGGTCTTGGCAAAGGGATTACTTCAGCGTCTCTTGGTAACTTGCTCAAAGCTCGTGGCCTTTCAGTAGTTAATCAAAAATTAGATCCTTATATTAATGTTGATCCTGATACAATGAATCCTTTTCAGCATGGTGAAGTTTTCGTAACTGAAGATGGAGCTACAACAGATTTAGATCTTGGTCATTATGAGCGATTTACAGGAGTTAATTTAAGAAAAGATGCAAATGTTACTACTGGAAGTATTTATCGAAAAGTTATTGAGAGGGAACGTAAGGGTGATTATTTAGGCGCAACAGTTCAAGTCATACCTCATATAACAGACGAGATTAAAAGAAGAATAAAAGGTATTTCAAATGATGTTGACGTTCAGATAACAGAAATAGGGGGGACTGTTGGTGATATAGAAATCTTACCTTTTCTTGAAGCTGCGAGACAAATAAGAAAAGAATTTGGTCAAGAGAATGTTATGTTTGTACACGTTACTTTGATACCATTTATTGGCCCTAGTACTGAATTAAAAACAAAACCTACTCAACATTCTGTATCTATGTTAAGAAGTTATGGTATTAGTCCAGACATAATTGTTCTAAGATCTGAACAGGAATTGAATGACGAAATTAAAAGTAAAGTTTCCCTTTTTTGTGATGTAAGTTTAGAAAATGTTATTAATGCTCCAGACCTAGATGATATATATGATGTACCTATAAAAATGTTTGAAGAAGGATTAGATTCCTCAGTAAACAAAAGATTATCATTAAATTCTAATGAACCAAATCTAGATCAATGGAAACAGATGCTTTCACTAAAAGTTGGTGTCAAGAAAAATATTAAAATTGCAATACTTGGAAAATATTTCGGTTTACCAGACAGCTATATGTCGGTTGTTGAGTCACTAAAACATGCTTGTCTACAAAACAAAGTAAATTTGGATTTAGTGTGGATTGATGCTGATAATTTTGATTTGGATGAATTAAAACAACTAAACGGTGTAGTTGTACCAGGGGGGTTTGGTTATAGGGGAATTGAAGGAAAAATATTAGCAATTGAATATTTAAGAAAAAACAAAATTCCATTTTTAGGTATTTGTTTAGGATTGCAATGTGCTGTTATAGAATTTGCAAGAAATGTATGTAAAATTTCTGACGCAAATTCCTCTGAGTTTTCACAAATAACTAAAAATCCAGTTATTGACATTCTTCCTAATCAGAATTTAGAAAATGATGATGTAGGTGCATCTATGAGGCTTGGTACCTATCCATGTAAAATCACACCTGATACTGTAGCAAGTAAAATTTATAATAATGAAATTATTTATGAGCGTCATAGGCATAGATATGAAGTAAATAATAAATTTAGAAAACAGCTTGAAGACGAAGGGTTAATATTCAGTGGTTTATCTCCAGATGAAGATTTAGTTGAAATGATAGAATTAAAAGACCATCCATATTTTGTAGCTTCACAATTTCATCCAGAATTTAAATCTAGACCATGGGATCCAGCACCAATGTTCAATTCATTTATAAAAGCTTCTAAAAACATAGAAAATGTTATTGAGAATGTCGATGATGGACAAAAAGTTAAAGACTAACGAGTTAATTGAAACATATTCAGAATATTTAATATATCAAAAAGGTCTATCTCAAAATACAGTAGATTCATATATTTCTGATCTAAAAAAATTTTCCAACTATTTACAAGATTTAGAATTATCACAGCAAAATATTGAAAATTATTTTTTAGATATAAATGCTTTTAATTATTCAACATCAACCAAAAAAAGATTTTATTCAAGTATTAAAAATTTTATTAAATACCTTGATGAAATAGAAAATCTATTACAAATTAAAATTACAGGTATTCAATTAAAAGCTAGCAACAAACTTCCTGATATTCTGACTACTGATGATATTGAAAAAATGATTTCCTTTTATAGCCATGATAGTTTTCTTAACTCTAGGAATAGAACAATAATTGATGTTTTGTATTCAACAGGCTGCAGAGTTTCGGAGCTATGTGATATTCGTTTATCTGACTTAGATCTTGCTGACTTTTATATAAAGTTAAAAGGGAAAGGGTCAAAACAGAGGATTGTACCTATAGGTACCGAATTAAAGCACAATTTATTACATTACTTAGAAATAAGAGAGAACTTTATTAAAAGCAAAGGGGACACTTTGTTCTTATCTAAGTCTAAAAACAAATTAGATAGAACAGCAGTATTTCGTATTATTAAAAAAACAGCTTTAAAAGTCTCACTTGATGACAACATACATCCACATACATTAAGACATAGTGCAGCAACTCATATGTTAGAAGGAGGTTGTGACTTAAGAACTGTACAAGAATTTTTAGGCCACAGTTCTGTTTCAACGACGCAGATATATACTAAAGTTACAAAAGAATTTTTAGAAGAGGCATTTTTAGAAAGTCATCCAAGATCATGAATAAATTAATTTTAAAAGCAAGAAGGGCGATTAGATTTTTGTTTTATAAAGATTTACAAATAGATAATCAAATAAAAATATCAAATATTCTTAATGATGATGAACTGGAGTCATTATTTTGGAGAATGTCAAAAGCAGATAGGCACCATTCTTTTGAAGTATTGAATAGAACTGAAAAATATACACAGGAAGAATATTTATTAAAATTATCACTACTTCACGATATAGGAAAATCAATATCAGAATATAGTTGGTTATTTAGAATATTTACTGAGTTAAAAATTATAACTAATAGAAAAGCTTTCAATTATTTAAACCATGAAGATATTGGTTATGATCTGCTGAAAGAAAACATTAGTAACGACAATATAAGCAAATATTATTTTGATAACTTACTTACAGCAAAAAATGAAATACTTTACAAAACTGATTTTTAATGGAACTGAATTATTTAATAGATAATCTAAAGACGTTACTTGTTAGATACTCTTCTGAAAATACTCAAATTGAAGAAAATTTACATGAACTTTTTGCAAATTTTGAGATTAAAAATTTAAACAATGAGATAGAAAATTATGCTGAGTTTGTTCTATTAGCTGCTTCATTATTTGAGCTAAAAGCAAAAAGAATGCTACCTCAGGATGATGATGTGGATTGGATTGATGAAGTAGAAATTCTAAAAGATAAAGATTTAGCATTTGCTAGATTGCTTCAATTTAAAGCATTTACTGAAATTGGTATTGCGATTGCATCTAAAGTTAAACATAATGAAAATGAATTAAAATCTTTTAAATACTATCAAACTAAAAGTCTTTTCCCAAAACCAGATGTTGAATACAAGTTAGATCATGATAAATTTATTAATGTAGCAAATGAAGTATTCCATCGATACAAAACGATTGAGGGATTTAAACACATAGATAAAGATTTACCTGATCTACAAGAAGCTATTGATGATTTATTACAAGTAATTGATCAAAGATTAAATACTTCATTTGAGAGTATTGTTAATGATTTACATTCAGAAAAACAAGCTATCGCTTTTTTCTTAGCACTTTTAGAGGCAGTTAGATGGGGTTTTATAAAAGCAAATCAAAGTAGTGAAAGTATTACTATAGAGAAAAACTATGAATTATAAAAAAATTATTACTGCAATATTATTGGTTTCAGATGGTTCAATTAATCATTCTTATTTTCAAGAAAATTTTAATTTATCTACAGATGAGCTTTATAAAATATTTGATGATATCAATTCTGAATTAAACAATATGGATTATGGTTTTTATATTAAATACAATGACAATTCTTCAGATTTTGCAACACTCAAGAATATTTCATCAGAATTAGCTGAATTCAAACCACCTTCCATTTTACGAGGACTTTCGACACCAGCCTTAGAAACATTGTCTATCGTCGCATATGAGCAGCCTGTTACAAAACTTAAGATTTCTGAAATAAGAGGTGTTGAATCAGAATCATCACTAAAAACTCTTGAATCACGCGGCTTAATTGAAAAATCAGGAACTTTAGATATTCCAGGTACTCCTCATTTATATACGACTACAAATTTGTTTTTAGAAAAAATGAATATTTCCACTATTGAGGAACTTCCGATATTAGGTGATTATTTTTCAACTATTGAGGAAGAGTAATACTTCTTGAGAATAAATAAATATATTGCTTTAAATTTACCCACTTCTAGAAGAAAAGCTGATACCTTAATAGGTTCAGGTCAAGTGTTTGTAAATGGGAAAGTTCCTGAGGTTGGATATATTGTAAAGAGTAAAGACGAAGTATATGTAAATGGGAAGAAAATCTTAAATAACAAAACACATGAATATTATCGTTTTTATAAACCAAAAGGTTATGTCTGTTCTCACAATAAACAAGGTAATTCACCAACAATTTTTCAATTAATTGAAAAAGATTATTTGAAGTTCGGTGGAAGACTAGATAAAGACTCTGAGGGTTTAATGTTACTTAGTACAGATGGGGAGTGGTTAGATAACATATTTCACGCAAGAAATAAAATCGAGAAAATATATAAAGTAACATTGGCACAAAAAATAAATCATAACAAAAAAATAAGAACAAAAATCAATCATGATGGGGAATTCTTAAGAATTAATAAAATTACAATACTGAATACATATTCATACCTAGTAACTTTAAAATCAGGTAAAAATCATGAAATTCGAAGAATATTTAGATTTAATGGTCTGAAAATTCGTGAATTAAAAAGAGAGAAAATTGGTAAATATAATTTAAATAATATGACGAAAGGCCAACTGTCTAAAATAGAAATATGAAAAGTAAACTAATAACTTTAGATGGTCCATCAGGCGTAGGTAAAACTACAATCGGCAAACAATTAGCTTTAGATTTAGAATTTGATTTTATTTCATCCGGAATGTTGTACAGAGCTATTGCAGCACATTTTAACGCAAAAGGAGTAAGTACAATAAATGAAATAAATATAACATCTAAAAATCCAGTTGTTTGTGTTATTGATGATGAAACTTATAAAGAAGATGAACTATATTCTCCAGAAATTAATGAAAAAAGTTCAGAAATAGCACAGTTATTAGAAATAAGAAATATTGTTTCAAATATTTTAAGATTTTTATTTACCTCATCAACAAATGGATTAGTAGTTGAAGGCCGTGACATGGGGAGCGTAGTTTTTCAAGATGCAGATTTAAAGATTTATTTAGATGCAAGTGAAACTACTAGAAGCAAAAGAAGACTTGCTCAATCTGGTAGCAAAGAAACTATTGAGGATTTAAGAACTCGTGATTCTAGAGATTTAAATAGAAAAATATCTCCACTTGTTATTCCTGATGAAGCCCTTCTTATTAACAACGAAGATATGACAATAGAGGAAATTATTATATTAATTAAAGAGAATTTAAAGCTTCAGTAGCAGTCCAGTCTTTATCATTATTAATTCCAAGTTTTGTATCAGGCTTATTTACAGATTCATTAAAATTATTTAAAAAATTAGAAATTAGTCTTATATTTTTTCTTAGTTGCTGTGGTAGTGGAAAATATTCAACTTCCTCTTTAAGCTTAAAATACTCTAAATTTATTGGATTAATATTATCTATTATTTCATAAACTATGTGATCAGGAGCTGAAGCACCAGCTGTAATAGCAATATTTCCATTCAAACTTATTCCATCTAAGTCT
>PYIJ01007230.1_pt1 | contig 11673 bp, 10 predicted proteins | sample 3578051 | NCBI WGS metagenome assembly PYIJ01 (sample SAMN08408021, study PRJNA431606) | Marine metagenome isolate SA_KN192-05_S13_5m, whole genome shotgun... | biome: marine; feature: oceanic pelagic zone; material: water; isolation source: surface water sample, 0.2-0.8 um fraction ... | reverse complement strand
TTAAATTAATAGCTCCTGTTACTGCATCTAACGCCAAACCAGTACTAGAACTAAACTTACCATCTACTACACCCGTAATAGTCGCCACTGGATTACTCTCATTATTACAAAACGTTGTAGATCCTCCATAATTAAAATCAGTTGTACAAACTTGTGTTTGATTTCTTTGATTATAATTATCTAATACCTCATCATTTGTTAAAACCCTATCATAAATTCTAACAAACTTTACCTCTCCAATAAAATATTCTCCATTGTTAGATAGTTTATATCCAATAGAAACCCCTCCGTCACCTACATTTAAAGCACTAGCATTTGCAAAAGTTCCATTATAGGATAATGAACCATTTCTATACATTTTGAGAACATTAGAATTGGCATTTGCAACAATTACCCAATGTTCCCATTGATTAGAAGTATAAGAAAGTTGACTATGTCTGTCATTATTTTGTCCATTAAATCCACCGCTACCATTAGAAAATAATATCATACAAGCTCTTTTATTAGCTTGGCTAGATAAAGTGTTCTGTTCTACAACAACTTGTGTTCCTGAGGCAGAGGTGTTTTTAAAGTAAGCTTCTAGCGTGTAAGTATCATCTCCAGCACTTAAAACTGCTGGGAAATCTACTTTATCATTTCCGTCAAAAACAAAAACTTTATTGGAAGGATCAAAGGATGCACCTGTTATAGCTCCATGATGTCCATTGCCACTTATATCTGACCAAGTGGTTCCAGAACCTGTATAAGAAGATAATTTGTCAGCATGAACAAAAAAAGCAGGATTACTAGCGCCTTGAGAAAAAGAAAAAAATGAAGAAAAAGTTAAAACTAGGGTATAAAGAAGGTTTTTCATTATTATTTATTTGGTGTATGTTAGTTAAACAATAGCAATCTATAATAGAGCATTGGTGTACAAATAAGAAATACACTTAAGATGTTTTTGTGTAGAAACTAAGTATAGCTTATAATCAAAAATAGTAAATTTTTGTTATAAATATAGAGTCAACTAGTTGACATGTACATCTAAAAAGCATAAAATGGATATCCAAAAAATATTAGAATACACTTAAATAGAGAAAAAGTTGGCTTAGTTAAGAAAGCAAAGGGAGGTTAGTAGTTAATAGATTAGAGCAGAAACAGCTCACGAAAGTCTTAATAAAATTTTCAAAAAATTAAAACCTGATAAAGATGTATACGAACTATTTGAAATCGTTCTGAAAGATAAGTTTGAAAATTCAGAAAAATCCAATAAAACTTTAATTGAATCATTGAGTAAAAAAATTGAAAGGGTAAGAAATAGAAAAAACTCACTCTTAGATAAGTTCATTGACGAATCTATAAGCAAAGAGGTTTATTCAAATAAAGACAAAGAGCTATCTAATGAGATAATTGATTATGAAAACCAAATAAATCAACTTAACAACTATGAAAAAGACACTAAAAAGTTTATAGACTATGGATTATATGTATTAAAGAACCTAAGTTCATTTTTCAATAATGCAAAAGTTTTGACTAAACAGAAGATTTTGAGTTCGATATTTAAAGAAAAGTTAGTTTTTAAGGACGAAGAGTATCGAACTCCTATTTTAAATTTTGGAATTGAGCTTATCTACAAGAGTATCAATGTTTTAGAATATAATTTAAACAAAAACAGGAGACAATCTTTCGACTATCTCCCGTTAAGTACCCGAGGCGGGACTTGAACCCGCACGACCAGATGGTCACAAGATTTTAAGTCTTGCGTGTCTACCAATTCCACCACTCGGGCATTTACTTATAAATAAGTAAAATGGAGCGAAAGACGAGATTCGAACTCGCGACCCCGACCTTGGCAAGGTCGTGCTCTACCAGCTGAGCTACTTTCGCATGTATGTAAAAGAACAATTGGGTGCCAAAAATAATTAAATTTTAATAAAACCATTAGAAATTTAACTACCTAATTTTTTTTTAATATCATTTAATAAAACCAAAGCCTCAACAGGCGTAAGAGAATTGACATCTAAATTGTCTATTTCATTCCTAATATCGCTTAGAATAGGATCATCTAACTGAAAAAAACTTAATTGTTGGTGGTCTTCGTTTTCTATTGTACTTATTTCTTTTTTAGTGTTTTGGGTTTTATCTAACTCTAAATTCTTTAGTATTTTCTCCGCCTTGGAAATTATCTTATGAGGCATTCCAGCAACTTTTGCTACATGAATTCCAAAACTATGCTCGCTTCCACCTTCAATTAATTTTCTTATAAAATGAATTTTTTTGTCTATTTCTTTAACAGAGACATTGTAATTTTTAATCCTATTAAAGGATTTAGTCATATTATTCAGTTCATGGTAATGAGTTGCAAACATGGTTTTTGGTTGAAATTTTGGGTTTTCATGTAAAAACTCTGCAATTGACCAAGCAATCGATATACCATCGTAAGTGCTAGTCCCCCTTCCAATTTCATCTAATAGAATAAGACTTCGAGAAGAAATATTATTCATAATACTTGAAGTCTCATTCATTTCAACCATAAAAGTAGATTCGCCAGACGAAATATTATCATTTGCGCCAACCCTAGTAAATAATTTATCAATTACCCCAATTTCTGCAGATTTAACAGGTACAAAACAACCTATTTGTCCCATAATCAAAATTAAAGCAGTTTGTCTTAAAAGTGCAGATTTTCCACTCATATTAGGGCCTGTAATCATCATAATTTGTTGCAGCTTATTATCTAAAAAAATATCATTTGGAATATAAGCTTCTCCAGGTGGAAGAAACTGCTCTATAACAGGGTGTCTCCCATCTTTTATATCAATTTTTAGACCATCGCTAATTATAGGCTTAGAATAATTATTTATTTTAGAAACATGGGCTAATCCATGAATTACATCTAAATAAGCAATACGCTTTGCATTAAAAACTATATCCTCAATATTTGGTAATACATCCTCAATTAGTTGTGAAAAAATCTCCGATTCTAACTTTAAGATTTTCTCTTCTGCACCAAAAATTTTCTCCTCATATATTTTTAATTCTTCTGTTACATATCTTTCTGCTGAAGTAAGCGTTTGTTTTCTTATCCACTTCTCAGGAACTTTGTCTTTATGGGTATTTCTAACTTCAATGAAATAGCCAAAAACGTTGTTAAATGCAATCTTTAAACTAGGAATACCAGTTTTTTCAATTTCTCTTTTTTGAATATCTAACAAAACTGTTTTTGCATCTGAAAGTAAATTTCTTAACTCATCTAATTCATTATGATATCCGTCTTTTACTACTTGTCCCTTACCAACAGCTATTGGAGCATCTTCATGGAGAACTTCTTCAATTTTCTGAATTGTTTTTGAATTGTCTTTTAAATTATTAGACCAGAAATTAAGTTGCTTTTGATTTAGAGACAATAATTTTTCTTTTACTGGTATAATTGATTGTAATGACTTTTTAAGTTGATTTAGCTCTCTTGGAGATGTTTTTAAAACAGCTAGCCTAGAAGACATTCTTTCTAAATCTCCAATCTCTTTAAATTGACCTTTAATGAATTCAAAAAGTTCTGAATTGTTAATGAAAAACTCTACCATTTCCAATCTGTCACGTATTTTTTCAGCTGAAATTAATGGAAATAAAAGCCATTTTTTTAACAGTCTTGCCCCCATAGCTGTTGAAGTTTGATCTAGAACCTCAACTAAAGTATGGCCATTGTGGTTGGTAGAATATATTAGTTCCAAATTTGAAACAGTAAAATCATCCATCCACAAGTGTTTGCCCTTTTCTATTCTCTGAATACTTGCAACATGACTTGTATGATGGTGTTCTGCAGTTGTAATATAATGGAGAACCGCTCCAGCTGCTATAATGGCCAAATCCATATTTGAAATTCCAAAGCCTTTTAAAGACTTTGTCCCAAACTGAATATTTAATTTTTCTAGAGCAAAATCATTTTGAAAAACCCAATCATCCAGCCTAAAAGTATAAGCTTTAGATTGGAAATTATCTTGAAAAAGTGAATCTTTATTTCTTGAATATAGAATTTCTGATGGGGAAAAATCATTTACTAATTTTGATATGTAATTAACATCTCCCTGACCTACATAAAACTCACCAGTAGAAATATCCAAAAAAGCAACACCAGCTTTAGCTTTGGAAAGACTAACAGCAGCAAGAAAATTATTGCCTTTGCTATCTAACAATTGGTCGGTTAAGGCTATTCCTGGTGTAACTAGTTCTGTAACTCCTCTTTTTACAATTTTTTTTCCTTTTGTTGGTTGTTCTAATTGATCACAAACTGCTACTCTATGTCCAGCCTTAACTAATTTTGGCAAATAAGTTCCTACAGAATGATGTGGAAATCCTGCCAACTCTATTTTAGAAGATCCGTTATTGCGAGCTGTTAGTGTTATGCCTAATACATTTGATGCTGTAATCGCGTCTTTGCCAAAAGTCTCGTAAAAGTCCCCTACTCTAAACAAAAGCAAAGCATCGGGATGCTTGGACTTGATAGAATTGTATTGTTTCATCAAAGGAGTTTCAGATTTGGCTTTTGCTTTTGACATTTGGTCTTTAGGTAGTATCTAGATATGTTTGTAAAAATAAACTAATTGAGGATTTTAGCAAATTAACATTTGATGAATAAAAAATTAAAACTAGAGGAACTAAATCGTTTAAGTGTTTTAGAATTTAAAGAGGTTGAGAAAGATCCTATAATAGTTTTATTAGACGATGTTAGAAGTCTTAACAATATTGGTTCTGTCTTCAGAACCTGCGATGCAATGGGTATAAAAAAAATATATTTATGTGGGATTACTGGACAACCTCCTCACAGAGAAATTAGAAAAACAGCAATCGGAGCTTCTGAAAGTGTAGACTGGGAGCATAAAAAAAACGCTTCAGAAATATTAACTAAATATCGAGATTTAGGCTATGAAATTATTGCTGTTGAGCAAACATCTAAATCTCAGTCTTTAGAAAATTACCATTTAAAAAATAATAAAATACTTTTAATTTTTGGAAATGAAATAACTGGAGTTTCTCAGAAACTAATTGATTTATGCGATTTATCAATTGAAATTCCACAATGGGGCACTAAACATTCTTTGAATATTTCCGTATGTGTTGGAATGGTATTATGGAACTTAAAAAAGATTTTTTTATTAAAATAAATTAATGTATTAAATTATATTTGGTGTGATTTGAAAAAGTGTATAAACATATTTCTTTTTTTTATAGTTTTTCCAACTATTTTAAACGCTCAGTACAACCAAAGAAATTCTTTCAAAAATAAGAGACATGAGATTAATTTTGGTCTTGGCATCTCAAATTGTCTAACAGATGTTGGAGGTAATGGAAACAAAGCTAATTTCAATATTAAAAAAACTAATTTTACTGCCAATTTCTCTCATTTGTATTATATTAAAAATAAAATAGCTTTTAGAACAAGTTTAACACATGCAAAAGTTTCAGGAGATGACTCTTATTCGAGCGTTGCATCAAAAAAAAATAAAGCTTTAAATTTTAATACGACTATTTCTGAACTAAGTGGAATTTTCGAATTCACAATAACAACTTTAAAAAATAAAAATACCTATAAATCCAAAAATAAGCGTCGTAAAAACATTGTAAATAAAGACCGATTAAGTTTTGGAAGTTATGTTTTTGTAGGGCTTGGAAGCTTTTATTACAATCCTAAGGGCATAAATAAATTTCTTAATTCTGAAGGCAATAATGTTGGAGATGGGCAAGAATATTCGCTCAGAGAACTTCACACAGAAGGACAAGGCTTTGAAGGCGGCCCAGAACAATTTTCAGGAAAAAAATATTCTACTTACAATGATTTTGCAGTTTGTGTCCCTATTGGTTTCGGAATCAAAAAAGCATTTCATAGTAATGGCGGTATAAAACTAGAGGCTAGTTACAGGTTTACAAATACTGATTATTTAGACGATGTAAGCTCTAATTATTACGATAGAGAAAAATTAAGAACAGAAATGAATCAGGCTTTTGGTGCAGAATTAGCAGAGAGCGCATATATTATGTCTGGAACATCTACCGGAGAAGTTATTAGTAATTCCAATTTTACAAATACCGAGCCAGGAATGGCAAGAGGTGGAAAGAAAGGAAATGATAGTTATATTTTTCTAACACTTTCAGTATATAAAACAATAACCAATAAAAATTATAAGGATAAGTAATTCTGTTTCTTAAAGAGAAGAGTGGAAAAACTTTCTTTTAAAACTTTTTTGATAATATTATAATAACCTATTCAATAACTTTTTTTATATTATAGACTTGTAAATAATTTTTATGCCTAGATACCATAAGCTCGGTAATATTCCTCACAAAAGACACACTATATTTAAAAATGGTGGAAATAAGATTCATTATGAACAACTTTTTGGCACTATAGGTTTTGAAGGAATGTCTTCTCTTTTATACCACATTCACCCTCCTACAGAAGTTAAAGAAATCTTAAAAAAAACAAATATTTCCCCTAAAATTGCTGTAAATAATAATATGCAAATGAGAGGATTTAAAGGTTTTGGAGTTAGTTTAAAATCTAATTTTCTAAAATCTAGAGTTCCTATTTTAACTAATTCTGACGTGACTCTACATTTAGCAAATCCTAGTGAAAGCTCAAACGATTTTTTTTATAAAAATGTAGATGCAGATGAAGTTATATTTATTCATAAAGGAAAAGGAGTTTTAAGAACCCCCTTAGGTAAAATAGAGTTTGGTGGTGGGGATTATTTAGTTATTCCAAGGGGAATGATTTATAAAATGGATTTTAAAGACAAGGATAATAGACATTTTATAATTGAGTCTGCTCATCCTGTATACACCCCTAAAAAGTACAGAAACTGGTTCGGACAACTTTTGGAGCATTCTCCATATTGTGAAAGAGATCTAAGAGTTCCAAAAGATCTAGAAACCCATGATGAAAAAGGTGAATTCTTAATTAAAATTAAAAAAGAAGGATTTTTATACGATTATATATACGGATCTCATCCATTTGATATAGTTGGTTGGGATGGATATAACTATCCTTATGCATTTTCTATTCACGACTTTGAACCAATTACGGGTAGAGTACACCAACCGCCACCAGTTCATCAAACTTTTGAAACACCTGCTTTTGTAATATGTTCTTTTTGTCCTAGAATGTATGATTATCATCCTGAAGCAATTCCTGCTCCTTACAATCACAGTAATATAGATTCTGATGAAGTTTTATATTATGTAGATGGAGACTTTATGAGTAGAAATGATATTGAAATAGGACAAATAACCTTACATCCTTCCGGAATTCCTCATGGCCCACATCCAGGAGCCTACGAGAGAAGTATTGGCAAGAAATCTACTGAAGAATTAGCAGTTATGGTAGATACATTTAGGCCTCTAAAGCTAACCGAACAAGCTTTGAAAATTGAAATTAAAAAATATTATAAATCCTGGATGCATTAGTTTTGAACCCTAAATGAAAAAACAACTTAAAAATACCGAATATGGACTGGAAAAAATATTTAAAGATGCTAAAGATTTTTTACCTCTTTTAGGAACAGATTATATTGAATTTTATGTTGGAAATGCCAAACAAGCAGCACATTTTTATAAAACAGCATTTGGTTTTCAATCACATGCTTATGCTGGCCTAGAAACCGGATTAAAAGATCGTGTTTCTTACGTATTAAAACAAGATAAAATTAAAATAGTTCTTACCACAGCCCTTAATAGCAAGTCAGCAATTGGTGAACATGTAAAAAAACATGGAGATGGAGTGAAAGTAATAGCTCTTTGGGTCGATGATGCTAAAAAAGCATATCAAGAAACTATTAAAAGAGGCGCAAAATCCTACTTAAAGCCAGTTACGGAAAGTGATGAATTTGGGGAAGTTGTAAAATCTGGAATTTTCACTTATGGTGAAACTGTTCATTTATTTATTGAACGTAAAAATTATAATGGAGATTTTCTACCTGGATTTATTAAATGGGAGTCTGACTATAATCCTAGCTCAGTGGGACTGAAATTTGTAGACCATATGGTTGGTAATGTGGGATGGGGTGAAATGAACACTTGGGTAAAGTGGTATGAGGAAGTTATGGGTTTTGTAAACTTTTTATCCTTTGACGACAAGCAGATTCATACTGAATATTCAGCATTAATGAGTAAAGTGATGAGTAATGGGAATGGTAGAATTAAATTTCCGTTGAACGAACCAGCTAAGGGGAAAAAGAGATCGCAAATTGAAGAATATTTAGACTTTTACGAAAGTCCCGGAGTACAACATATCGCTATTGCTACAGATGATATTATTCATACTGTAAGAAAATTAAGATCAAGAGGAGTTGAGTTTCTGTCAGCACCACCAAAGGAATATTATTCTGAAATCCCTACTAGGCTAGGAGAGCATATGAAAATAATGAATGAAAATATTGATGAGCTTCAAGAATTAGCCATTTTAGTGGACGCAGATGAAGAAGGATATCTTTTGCAAATTTTTACCAAACCCGTAGAAGATAGGCCAACATTATTTTTTGAGATTATTCAGAGAATGGGGGCTAAAGGCTTTGGAGCAGGAAATTTTAAAGCTTTATTTGAATCTATTGAAAGAGAGCAACAAAATAGAGGAACATTATAAAATAAATGGATAGTAAATTAAATAAAGACGCTTTAAAAGCTATTTCTGATAAAGGGCTTAATACAAGTGTCTATCTTGAAGGTATTCAAAGTGCAAAGCCGCTAACCTACTGGGACTACATTCAACCTGAAGCATTATTAAACCTTCAAGTACAAAGAACAGATTTACCAGACGAAATGGTTTTTATTGTATACCATCAAATCAATGAGTTACTATTTAAGATGATTCTATGGGAAATTGAACAATTGGCTTTTTGTAAAAAGCTAACAGCGAAGTTCTTTTCTGAAAGATTGGAGCGGATTAGTCGATACTTTGATATGTTGTCTAGTTCATTTAGAATTATGAAAGACGGAATGGACTTGGAACAATATATGAAGTTCAGAAAAACATTAGCTCCTGCTAGTGGCTTTCAAAGTGCTCAATATAGAATGATTGAATTTGCAAGTACTGATCTAATAAACTTAATTGACTATAGATTTAGAAAAACCATTAATAGAAATACACCATTTCAACATGCTTTTGAACATTTGTATTGGCAAGCAGCCGGAAAAAATCATGAAACTGGAGAAAAAAGTCCGATGATTCGTCTTTTTGAAGAAAAATATTTGGACGATTTTATTGTTTTTATGAAAAAATATAACAATAAAAATTTGTGGTTTCTATATAAAAGTCTTTCGGAAAAGGAAAAAAGGGATTTAAAACTTTTAAATTCTATGAGACATTTTGACCATACAGTAAATGTAAAATGGGTAATGGAGCATTTCAATACTGCTTCAAAGTATTTGGACGGCGCCCAAAAGGAAGAGAAAGCAACTGGTGGGAGTGACTGGAAAAAATATATGCATCCTAAGTATCAAAAAAGAACATTTTTTCCAAAACTATGGACCAAAGAGGAAATTGAAAATTGGGGTAAACAAAACCTAGAAAGTCATGAAATACTTAGTAATTTTAACCAATTAGAAATTTGAGTTATGGAAAATGAAATAAAACTTGAAGAATTTCAACAAAAAATTGATGCTAACATAAAAATTGAGCCAAAAGACTGGATGCCTGAAAAATATAGACAAACTTTAATTCGTCAAATATCTCAACATGCCCACTCAGAGATTATCGGAATGCAACCCGAAGGAAATTGGCTGACAAGAGCCCCTAGCTTGAGAGCTAAGAAAATTTTAATGGCTAAAATTCAAGACGAAGCAGGTCATGGACTTTACCTTTATTGTGCTGCAGAAACTTTAGGAGTTAAAAGAGAGCAATTTTTACAATGGCTACATGAGGGAAAAGCTAAATATTCTAGTGTTTTTAATTACCCTACCCTTACTTGGGCAGATATGGGTGCAGTCGGATGGTTGGTAGATGGAGCAGCTATAGTAAATCAGGTTTCCTTACAGGGAACTTCTTATGGCCCATACTCTAGAGCAATGGTGAAAATATGTATGGAAGAAAGTTTCCATCAGAGACAAGGGTTTGAAATAATGGTTCAATTAGCAAAAGGAACAAAAGAACAAAAACAAATGGCTCAAGATGCATTAAATCGTTGGTGGTGGCCATCCATTATGATGTTTGGTCCTCATGATTCAGAAAGCGCGCATTCTAATCAATCTTTAAAATGGAAAATTAAACGAGAATCCAATGATGAGCTAAGACAAAGATACATCAACAAAACTATTGAACAGGGTCATCATTTAGGTTTAACTTTTCCAGATCCAAATCTTAAATTCAATGAAGAGACTAATAATTATGATTACTCACCAATAGATTGGGACGAATTTTGGAATGTTGTAAAAGGAAATGGTCCAGGAAATAAATTAAGAATTAATCACCACATCAAAGCGCATGAAGAAGGAAAATGGGTGCGAGAAGCTGCTAAAGCTTATTCAAAAAAAATAAATCTTTCTAAAAAAACAGCTTAGATGAGTAGCGATGATCAAGGTATATTGTGGGAAGTATTTATTCAAGCTAAAGCAGGCAGGCCCTTTAAACATGTTGGCAGTTTACATGCCTACGACAAGGAAATGGCAATAAAATCTGCTAGAGACTTATATACTAGAAGAAACGAAGGCAATGGAATTTGGATTGTCAAATCTGAAGATATAGTTTCTTCAGAAGCAATTGATGGAGAAGCGTTTTTTGATCCTTCAAATGATAAAGTCTACAGACATCCAACTTTCTATAAAATTCCTGATGGTGTAAAGCATATTTAATGAAAGATGAACTTATAGATTATTGTTTAAGATTAGGTGATTCATCTTTAATATTAAGTCATAGAATTGCAGAATATTGTAGTAAAGCTCCTATTTTAGAAGAAGACCTAGCTATTACCAATGTTGGATTAGACTTACTTGGCCAAGCAGAAAATTTTCTTAACTACGCTGCCAAATTAAAAGGCAATACTACCGCAGATCTACTTACTTTTAAAAGGAGAGAAGGTGATTTTAGGTGTTTGCATTTAGTACAGACTCCAAATACAGACTTTGCTTTTATTTTAGCAAGACAGTTTCTAATGGATTGTTATCACCAAATTCTTTTTTATCAACTCTTAAATAGTAAGGATGAAACAATTTCAGGAATTTCAAAAAAAGCAATTAAAGAAGTAAACTACCATATAGATAGAAGTATTGACTGGATAAAAAGACTTGGGTTGGGAACTAAGGAAAGTAACGAAAGAATTCAAAACGCTATAAATGACCTTTGGATGTATACAGACGAGTTGTTTAAAGATAATTCGACAGATTTATTAATGAATGAAAATAAAATTGCCCCACTAAGCAGTAGCCTTAAAGACGAATGGTCAGAGATAGTGGTTAACACTTTAAAAGATTCTGAAATAGAAGTTCCTGAGGATATTTATTATTCTTTAAAATATGGTAAAGATGGATTTCATACAGAATATCTTGGATATATTTTAGCAGAAATGCAGCACTTGCCTCTCCTATATCCAGATGCTAGTTGGTAGAAAACATACTTTATGAAAGTTAATTTATCGGCAGTAATTATAACCTACAATGAAGAAGAAAATATTGAGAGGTGTATTAGTTCTCTAAAAGGAATTGCTGAAG
>PYIJ01400715.1_pt1 | contig 11675 bp, 15 predicted proteins | sample 3578051 | NCBI WGS metagenome assembly PYIJ01 (sample SAMN08408021, study PRJNA431606) | Marine metagenome isolate SA_KN192-05_S13_5m, whole genome shotgun... | biome: marine; feature: oceanic pelagic zone; material: water; isolation source: surface water sample, 0.2-0.8 um fraction ... | reverse complement strand
TCTGGATGTGTGAAGTAAGCATATCCCTTTCCAAACACACCTCGAGGAGAAGTACCCGAGAAAAACCAAAAAGGATTATTTGAAGTCTCCAAGCCATATATGGCTGAGCTGTAAATATCAAAGGCACCGTAACTTAAAATAGATGCCTGGACAGACATTAAATTTTGAAGATTTATCTCTTCAATAGACTTATTCTCAGGTATGTAAGTTGGTGTAAATTTTAAACTCTTGGGAAAATCATTCTTATTATTTATTTGTTTTCCTGAATTCACAATCATGGCTGATATATGGGCACCAGCACTATCTCCGGTTACTGCGATTCTATTTTTATCACCACCATAGTTTTCTATATTTTCTTTGATCCAAAGTAAGGCACCAAAAGCATCTTCAATAATCTCATTAAGTTTTACTGTGTTATCTAGATCGGCCAGTAAACGATAATTAACATTACAAATCACATAGTTACTATTAGTAGCCAAGTATTGAGCCATCTGATCCATAATTGACTTATTATTTACAAGCCATCCTCCTCCGTGAAATATAATCAGCACTGGAACAGCTTCCTCTTTTTTTAATGGAGAATATATATCTAAAGTTAGATCAAAACCTTTTGGTGAAGCCCAAACAATGTCTTTTTCTATAATATATTTATTCGTATCATTAATTTTTATATTGTCTTCATTGGAGCTACACCCAAGGATAAAAAAGAGGACAAGGAATGAAAAATTTTTTAAGAACTCAAAAAACATCTATTCAGAGGCTCTTGTTAAATCCTTCGCTGTAATTCAAGTAGACCGGTCCCCAGCCTTCAAGAATTTGTAGCAATGAGGGATTGGCATCACCTAAGACGCATAATTCGATAACTTCAAAAAGATTTTGGAAAGATTCATTAACTGGACTCTCCATTAGGTTTTTCACTCTAAGTACAGCCGCATCTGAATCAATAAAATTTTCTAAAAGTACTGCTCTATTTACCGTCTTGTTTAAATACCATTCAAAACTATTAGTTCCAGGCTCATCACACTCAGAAGTATAAGGAACAGAGAGATCTTTAATAAAAGTCTCTACTTCATTAATGCTACCGGTATATTTAAGGTTCAAAATAAAGGTTATACGTTTCATTCTATTTCTCTATTTATAAGATCAGACTGCAGAAACTTAAGTTTTAATTGGTCGTTCTCTACCACCATATAAACACTCTCAAGCCAATAGGAATAGATAGTTTCATTATTTGTTGTTGAGAATACTCCATTGTTCACATAAGAGATATGAGCTGAATTATCATCAATCGAGACTTTATAGTCCGATAAAGTCCAATCCGTAGAGATGGTTGTCTTAGAAGCATCATTTATAAAAACATCAAATTCATCCATATCCCAAGGCTTGCCCATTTCAAATATCTGAAAGTCATCTGTAAGAATTTGAGAAATATTCTCTTTTTTATAGACCTTGAAATCTAACAGTTCAAAGAATTGATTGAGTTTATCAATGGCAGCTTGTTCAGTAATTGAAGAAGACCAAGAACTTAATGAATAAAACAAACTAAAAAAAATTATAAGATTTTTCATTTAGACCCTCTCATTTTATATATAGCTATGAGATTGATGCTCATCACACAAGATTCATCTGTTTCATCAAATAGATTTACAAAGACATCTATAAATTCATGTCCTTTTTTTTCATAAATTTTATTTACTTCCATCTCTGCAATTAATTCTGTGTTGAGCTCAACAGCTCTAAAGTTTTGAGAAATGGTTTGTAAATGAACCCAGGGATTCATATATGCATTTCCGGCCAATATCCAATTTGAACATCCAAGTAAAAAGCATAAGTTCGAATATCCTCTTCCTTTAGGCCTTAATAATTCAGGGAGTGACTCTTCGTCTCTAAGGTAAATTAATGGATCCAAACCATCCCATTTGAATTTAAAGGCTAAACATCCATTAGATTTTAAAGATTGCCATACTTCTTTAGTTGCAGGCTGAGCCACAAATTCATCGGACACAATGTTATTACCTCTTAGCTTAGGTGGAGTTAAAGGTTTTTCTGGAATACTTACCTCAGCGTTGGCACTTATTACTCCATTACTTCTTTTAAGAATTGTATTGGCTTTATTTTCTTGAACTTGATCTGTTTCTACAGTGAATTCTTCATTGTCATAAAGAGGAGAAGTAATCCTGCAATTGGCAAACCCACTATCGAGCCAATCTTGGCCCCAAAGTTCTATTAGTGGATGAACCAAATAAGCAGAAATTGTAACTCCGGGAACCAATCCCCCTTCAAAGCCATATTCTTTTGCTAAATCATCACCATGAATCTGATTCTCAGAATCAGGTGCCGTGTTAAACGCTGTTGCTGTCCAAGTATTCATAAATTTAATTTAAACCATGCATTCGTAACTTTAACTTGTAAAGAGATGTGAGTAAAACCGGTCATAAGATTGCTGAAAAAAGTTAATTACAAAATTTGTTACAATCCAGTTTAAATCATACCCACAATGCTTTCATTTAATAATCTATCTTTACGACGAGGGGCAAATGTTCTCTTTAAGGAAGTGTCTTTTACGGTTCACAAAAAAAATAAAGTGGGTTTGGTGGGTGCAAATGGAACCGGAAAAACAAGCTTATTTAAATTAATACAAGGCGAATTTGAATCTGACGCGGGCGACTTTAGCCATCCACCAGATCTAAGAATAGCTTGTCTCGATCAAGAAGTACCTGGAACTGATGAGCATGCTCTTTCTTATGTTTTATCGGGTGATCATAAGCTTTTAGAAATACAGAATGCTATTACTAAAGCAGAGGAAGAAGGCAATTATTCCGTTCTAGGTGAACTACATTCAAAATTTGAAGATCATAATGGGTTTTCTGCTAAATCAAGAGCTGAAAAATTAATGATTGGTTTAGGGTTTCAAGAAAGTGATTTTAATAAAGCCTTAAATGACTTTTCTGGAGGCTGGAGAGTAAGACTGAATTTGGCTAAAACATTAATGCAACCATCAGATCTACTCCTGTTAGATGAGCCGACTAATCATTTAGATTTAGATACCATTATCTGGTTGGGAAACTGGATTAAATCTTTTCAAGGCGCCCTACTATTAATTTCTCATGATAGAGAGTTTTTGGATGAATGCGTAGATCACATAGCCCATATTCATAACCAACATATCGAACTATACACAGGAAATTACACTCAATTTGAAGTAAGGAAAGCTGCTAAACTTGCTGAAATAGAAAGCAACTATAATAAGCAACAGCGTGAAATAGCACATATGCAAAGCTTTGTAAGGCGGTTCAAAGCTAAAGCAACAAAAGCAAGACAGGCTCAAAGCAGGATTAAGGCTTTAGAAAGAATGGAACTAATAGCACCTGCTCATATCGACTCCCCTTTTGCTTTTAATATTCCAGAAACAGATAAGATATCAAATCCTTTACTTACTCTTGAAGAGGCAGATCTAGGATACACAACCTGCATTGTGTCTGATGTACGAATTAGTTTTAGGCCAGGAGATAGAATAGGTTTATTAGGGATAAATGGAGCTGGTAAATCTACTCTAGTAAAGAGCTTAAATGGAGATATATCTTTATTAAATGGATTAAAGAGAGAGGGAAAGAATCTTGTAGTAGGATATTTTTCCCAACATCAAGTGGATGATTTGGACTTACAAAAGAGTGCTATTCAGCACATTCAAAGCACTGATGGAGAGGCCACGGAGGCTGAGATTAGAAGTTTTCTTGGAAGCTTTAACTTTAGAGATAATAAGGCTAAAGATTCTATTGAAAACTTTTCAGGTGGGGAAAAGGCTAGATTGGCTTTGGCAAAAATTGCTTTTCAAAAACCTAACTTGCTTCTTATGGACGAACCAACAAACCATTTGGATATGGATATGAGGCAAGCTTTAACAATAGCCTTACAGGATTTTGGTGGAGCAATACTACTCATTTCTCATGATAGGCATCTGCTGGCCAATACGGTTGATGAATTCTTAATAATTGATAAAGGAAAACTAAACAGATTTAACGGTGATTTGGAAGATTATAGAAAGTTGATTCTAAAAGGTACGGTAAATGAAGAGTTAATTAAAAATAAAGAAGAAGGAGAAATTAAACTTGATAAAAAAGAGGTTAAAGCAATTAAAACACAAATTATCTCTTCAGAAAAAACTTTAAAAAGACTTCAAAGAAAACTTTCAGAAATAGAAGGTTATTTAAACTCTCCAGATTCTTATAACGAGGAATCCGGAAGAAACCTTCATGACTTATTAAGAGAGCAAGTAAATTTATCGTCAGAAATTGAGCTGACAGAACAAGAATGGCTCGATTTAAATCAGAAACTCGAAGAGTCTAGTTAGCATCAATAATACTTGAGATATTTTTATTAGAAAGTAATAACTTCTTACTTGATATTATAGTTAAAGATAGACTCATCACTTAAGAACTAAATGGAGTAAATATAATGTCTGAATTCAATAATGTAACTATAGATAAGAAAGCTAATTACTATTTTGATGGAAATGTAACCAGCAGATCAATCATATTCGCAGATGGCAGTAAAAAAACACTTGGTATTATGCTTCCTGGGGAGTATCAATTTAATACAAATCAAAAAGAAATAATTGAAATTACATCTGGTGAAATTGAAGTCTTAATTTCTGATCAAGAAGATTGGATTTCAATGCATGAGGGTATGAAATTTGAAGTGCCTAAAGATTCTATCTTTAAATTGAAGGTAAAAACGATATTTGACTATTGTTGCTCTTACTTAGATGATTAATTATAAGAATGTTTCAGAGGTTGATATCAAAATGGTGGGCGATACAGGACTTGAACCTGTAACTTCCACCGTGTAAAGGTGGCACTCTACCAATTGAGTTAATCGCCCAGAGGAGCGCGAATTATAGTATTCATGTTTATCTAAGTCACTTATAGATTTTGAATTGGGTAATTAAGGGTTGTAGACTAAGTTTCAAATCATGAAAGCCTTTATCATTATTGTTCTCTCTTGTATTTCCATATCTGGATGCGTCTTATATAAGTCTGAGATAAGAAAAAGCCAAGATACATACTCCAATTTTTTCCTTTGCTTTCCAGAGATTGATCCCGGCTTTACTGAACTCAGCATTGAGGAGAAATCGAGTCTTAGAAGAAAGATTGCTGATGAAAAGAGAAATAGAAATTTTAACTGCTCGGAATATTCTAATTTCGTGAGTAGTAAAAAGACCATGGATAGAATTAATGAAGAAGATTTCAAAGACAAATCTTCACCATGCAGAAAACCTAATATTGCAGCATGTGAACCCAGATAAAATATTGGAAGATAAATAAATATTTATCCAGTATTCTTCTTTTTAGTCTTTTAGATTGACCAATTTTATTTGCCGTCTTAAGGTTCATATATGATTTATCTAATATTAATTTTTACTTTATTTAATTCTGCGTTCCTAATTTATTTCTTCTACTACCAGAGAGACTTTAATAAGAAAATTCTTAATAAAATCTTTGAAGGAAAAGAAGAAACTGAGTCTATTACCAAAGAAAATAAAAAACATATTGACGATATGCTAAAAATGAGAGAAATGTATGAATCAGACTGAGAATTTAACTGTAAAAGACTTGTTAAGAAGAATAGAAGATCTAGAGAGTGAAGTTAAAGACCTACAGTCACAGCAGCTAGAATCAGGTAATAATATAGTAACGCTAATCCAACATGCTGAAACAATGAATAATGTTACTGATGCTTCAGGGATGTTAGCTGAGCATGTAACTGATCTTGAAGAAAAACTAAATCTTCTAATTAGCTGGATGAAAGAAGAAATACGTCAAAAAGAATTAAACTGAACTTAGTTTTCAGTTTATTTTGCTTAAGCAATTAACCTCCAATAGCTACCGGTCTTATCGGTGAAGCAGCACTTCCTCTTGATAAGAGTGGGAGTATCATTACACAAGACTGGGTAACCGCATCTTTAGATAATTCATCTAGTTTTAGATTCTCAAGTGTATAAATTCCTACTTGAGTTAAAAAGTAGTGGTGTACCGGAAAACCAAGACCTTCAGGCATTCCACCAGGCATTTCGTACTGCGTGTCTGAATCTGGGTTTGGCACAGCATCAACAAAAGGAGTATCTAAACCAACAGCAACAACTTGTTTAGAACCTAAATATTCTGCTGTTGCATATGAGATACCGGGTGCATAAGAATAATAAACCTTGCTAATATCTGGATCTTCATAATTATCACTCCATCCGGTATTAATAAGGACAACGTCTCCAGGTAATATTCCTCTTGTATTTAAACCAGAAAGTTCGAGCGTTTTTTCTAGATGCTCAATGGTTACATATTGCCCAGCTTCCATTGGCTTTCCATTAAATACATATTTTCTAACATCCAAGAGAATGGCTGAAGTCACGATTGGAGGAACGGTTTCCATACCCAGTTTCAATAGAGGAGAATCAGGTGAAGGTTTAACCTCTTCTTGCCTATAGCCTCCAAAATATTTTGCTTCAGAAGTATTAAGTTCAGATTCGCCGTCCCAGGTATTCTCAGTATGAGAAAAATGACCAAAAGCATCCATCTGGGTACCTTGATTGCCATCATTAACGTTTTCATTCAAAACATCCATATTGTAAACCTGTATCGAACCCGGAAGACCAACTGGAGGAAGAAATTTAGGTTCATAATCGCCAGCAAATGGCGACTTTGGCATAGTAGGAGATCTTTCATAAGATAGTTCGTATTGTTTTGCCCCTTCAGAAGCTAGTTCGCTTGCACATCTGGCCCAGGTCTCTGCTCCAATTAAATTGCCCATTCCCCTCTGAGATATGAGATCTTCAGAATACAAAGGTAGAAGACAAAAATATGATAATAAGAAAAGAAAATATTTATGCATGGCTTTATATTTATTATTTTTTAGTTTGTCAGGATACTTTAACTGAGATTTTCGATTAAGAAAATCCAATCCATCTTCCTGAAGCAGCAGTAACTACCCACAAAGAGAAAGATATAGCTCCCAGCGTTTTCATCAACAAATGGTTTTTATTTTTCATAGCTAAAGGATTTCTAATGAAATAAACAAATAAGATACCTACTAGTAAACAAGTAATTTTGATCCAAAAAGCTCTGCTGTAATAGCACTTTACCGCCTCGCTAAGGAAAAGCGGAATACCGGTAAAAATCAACAATGATAGGCCTATATTGAACCAATTCTTGGTTTGCAATATTACATAACTAACTGATTCACTGCGAAAAAGAATACCTAAGAGCTTAAAATCTCCTAAAACTACTGATCCTCCTAAAATACCTAAACCTATTAGATGAAAGGACTGGATTACGGGAAAGAGCCATAGAGAGTCACGAACATACTCACCAATATAACTATCTTCCAAGATATAGATTATTTCTAATAACTGATTAGATTCCATTTATGCTATCGTAAAATTCTGTTTCGACTACGCAACTAGTAAGGAAATTAATGATGTCTGGTTGCGGTTGACGATCACAATCAAACCAATTGTAGGCGATCATTCTTCCGGAAATAATAACTAACGACCACATAAACAATGAAGAGACTGCACTTAACTTCATTTTAGGTGGGATATAGCTTTCTTTATCCCAAACTTTGCTCTCTTTATTCATTGTCCAATGAAAGTAGAAAGCGTTTAGTCCCGCAAAGATAATAAGAACTATCTTTATCCTGAAAAAAATATTTTGGTAATTCCTAATTGGAATAGCATAAAAAAGTAAGAAGCCTGTTACGCACATCAAAACAAACCCAATAATTGTTAAGGGTAATACTTTTTTGTTCATCTCAGTTATTGAGAGTTCTTTAAAAACATGTCCTGTAAGCCTTAAATCAACAAAAAGAAGGGTTCCAAAGAAAATAGCAATAAATAAGACATGGGCGGATTCTATCCAAGGGTACATATACAGAGATTCTCTTAATGCTATGCTAAGTGAAGTCGAGGCAAGCCACTCAACAAAATCCATCACAAGATTACTCTCTCATATAGACATTGTGACAAGAAACGCATGCTTGATATAGGTCTGCACCAACTTGAAATAGAAGTTCAGAATTTTGATTTTCTGCAGCTGTTAAAGCTCTTTTACCTATAGGTTGAAGCAAGCTCGAAAAAGCTATCCAATCTTGTCTTCCCTTAGATCTATGAGGTAATATCAAAAGTTGTGAGCTTTCGATTATTGCTTGAGCTCCAAACATGACCTCATCCCATCCCTCTTGGTCATTAGGCTCTAGACTAAATTCACCTTCTTCGGTGATAACGAAACCAGTAGATTCCCATATTTTTTCTGAGGCAGGTGTTAAGAAATGAGCCATAAGATCATGCATATCATGGTCATGACCATCATCTGAAAAAAGGTTATGGCTAAATATGTATAAAGAAATGCCGAGCAAAATATGATTTTTGCACCACACTATCTTCTCTCTCTAGGATCTGCTCCATCTCTAGGAGCTCCAGTACCCGAAGAACCCATAAACACTTTTCTTCCATCAGGAAAAGTTACGTCTCTTCCGTTAGCAATACATCTAGGGAGACAAAGTTTACCTTTACTTTGATAACCCCTTACTACAATCACAGTTCCGGGTTTTATACTTTCTTTTGTAATACCATTACGTATTAAAGTATTGGGCGTTCCACCTTCAACCATCCAAGTAACTTTTTTTCCTTGTTCTTGAACTTCTACATGCACCCAAGCATGAGGATTTATCCATTCAACTTTTAAAACTTTACCAGTTATGTTGATAGGTGCATTTGCATCAAATTCTGCAGTGAATGCATGGTGAGAAAAAATATTTGTACTCATACATCCCAAAAATAGAATTCCTATATATTTAATATTTCTTTTAATCACTATTATTCCTCTGCCCTTGCTCCAGCTAAAATATTAGCCATCGCGTAATTTCCTTCATGACATGCATATTCATATATCTTGTTATTGGTTGCTCTAAGAGGCATCTCTCCTTTCCAAGTATCCCTGTATGCCTTTTTATCATTAACTTCAAATTGATATAGAATTTCTGTCTCACTGGTTCTAGTAAATCTCTCAATAACCTCTGCATCTTCCATCATTAGTATCTGATGCCTAATAGCGGCTCTAAATTTTTGCTGCGGGTGGTGATTAATAGTTTTTACAACCAAAGTATTACCTTCCCACCAACCAATAGAATCTCCCAACCAAGGTTTCATATTTTCAGGATTATGATCACCATCTATCCTGATTATTCGAGCATCGTGGTTCATTTCAACCATTATCATTACATAACCAGGTGATTGAACAATCTGATAGTGATTGTTATAGAGCACATTAAGCATCGGTGGGCCTCCGCTTGAACCAAAACCAACAATACACCTTTCACCTAGACTTCTTTCTTCAGGATGATCAGCACTGTTAAACATTCTATATATGAAAGGTCCTTCCATAGCCCATCTAGTAAGCCTTCTCGGTAACTTTCCACTCTCAGGATAAGTGATTATAGAGCTTCTGTATTTTCCATTGAGTTTCATAAAATCGTTACCGGGATCCATCCAGGCTACATTGTAGCCCCCTACATCCCCTCCTGATTCAGGTGTTGCGCCCTGCTCATAAGGATTATCAAGTGCTTCGTTAAATCTTTCTGAAGCATATTTTGCATCTCTAACTTGGGTTTCAGTAAGCTCTAAAGTTTCGAAATAGTCTGGTCTCTCAAGTGTTGTTAAACTGGCATTAGTCCAAATACCTTGTAAATCAGGATCTCCGAACCAGGTTTTAACTTGTTGGTACTCTTCACTGTAAACGCTAGTGCAATATGAAAACACTAAAACTAGTAAAAAATTATTTTGCACGCCATTCTCCGTAAATTAACTCTTCTACAAACTCTACGCACTTAAATTGCTGTAGTTGAGAATCATCTCCTACTTTCTTGTAAAGATTCATTTTTATTTTCCAAGGTCTTGTAAATGTTTCTTCGTCTTCTATTAGTGCCTCATATTCCATAAGATTGGCATTTATTAAAGTATATCTCTCTGTTACCTTTAATTTGTCAGAATGATGGTTTCCAGACCTATCAAGCCAAGTTTGGCCATTAAAACCAGAAGCTTCGATAACCAAAGTATTGTCTTCCCAATAACCCCATGACTGTCCCATCCATGAATCTACAGGAGCTGGTCCTGGATCTTCTAAAAATATATTCCTTGTCGCACCTGCATATTCATAGGCAAAAAATAAAGCTTTAGAACTATGAAAGATTTGAAATGCATAAGGCATATAAGTAGCCCGGGGTACTCCTGGTAAATAACATTTAATTTCTGGATCTCTTTCAAGCCAATTTTTTTTATTGTCTTCCCTGATCTTTAATGCATCCCTTTTATAAGGGATCGTTCCTCCTTCCACAACACTTAGACCAGCAGGAATAGATCCTACGGAGCCCAAAGCTAAAATATCTGGATGAGGTAACGGTACCACGGGACCATCTACAAGTTGCAAGGAAGCTGATGCAGAATGCGCTTCCAAATTAAAGTTAGCTCGATTCATAACTTGCCAAACACCATTTAGATCTGGTTTACCTTCTGGTCCCATAGGAATTTCAGCAGATGAAAAAAGCGAAAACAGGTTTATTCCTATTAAAAAACTGCTAAATCTTAGAATCTTAAATATATTCATCTTTCAAATATTAAATTAGATCTTACCTGAATCAAACTACCAAGATCCTAAGTTTTCCATTGATTGCCACGGCTCTCTAGGTTCTAAGGCATTTCCTTTTTGTAAAATCTCTACAGAGATATTATCAGGAGACTTAACAAATGCCATCCTGCCGTCTCTTGGTGGTCTATTTATTTCTACTCCTTTATCTTGAAGCCTTTGACAAACTTCATATATATCATCTACTTCATAGGCTAAATGTCCAAAGTTTCTTGAACCTTCACCTAAATCATCACCATCCCAGTTATGTGTAAGTTCAATTTGAGAATCTTCATTTCCTTCTGCAGCTAGGAATATAAGAGAGAACCTTCCTTCCTCTACATCAATTGTTCTAATCTCCTTTAACCCAAGGGCATCAACAAAGAAACTTAATGAGGCCTCCTTGTCCATAATTCTCAACATGGTGTGTAAATATTTCATTATCTTCTTATAAATTTAATAATCCAAAGCTTTATAGTTATGAGTAGATTATGTCATGTAAAATGTACACTTTCATATATATAAGGAGAAAAAATGTCGGATAAAGAATTTGATGTGGTTATATTCGGTGCCAGTGGCTATACAGGAAAATTAGTTGCTGAATATATGCATAGAGAATATGCAGATGAAAATTCAATTAAATATGCTATAGCCGGTAGGAATATAGAAAAGCTATCTTTAGTTAAGGAAGACCTAAACTTAGATGATGACGTATCAATTTTAGAAGTAGATAGTTCCGATATGGATTCTTTAGACAAAATGACACAGTCTTCTAAATGCATTCTTACGACCGTGGGACCATACCAACTCTATGGATCAAAACTTGTAGAATCCTGTGCCAAAAATGGTACAGATTATGTTGATCTAACAGGGGAACCTGGATGGATGTTTGAAATGATCAATGCTCATAAAAAGGCTGCACAAAATTCAGGTGCTAGGATAGTTTTTTCATGCGGTTTCGACAGTATCCCGTTTGATCTAGGTGTTTATTTTGTCCAAAAAGCT
>PYIJ01343953.1_pt1 | contig 11679 bp, 9 predicted proteins | sample 3578051 | NCBI WGS metagenome assembly PYIJ01 (sample SAMN08408021, study PRJNA431606) | Marine metagenome isolate SA_KN192-05_S13_5m, whole genome shotgun... | biome: marine; feature: oceanic pelagic zone; material: water; isolation source: surface water sample, 0.2-0.8 um fraction ... | reverse complement strand
TGTACCCCAGGAGTTACTGGAGAAGGTCTTCGAATTGGCCAGATGGTCGCCCTCGGGAACAAACATTCAACCCTGGCAAACTTTTGTTGCCTCAGGAGAAACAAGAGATCATTTGAGACAATCTTTTATGGAACGTGCGAGAAACAAGGAGCCAGCTGCCCCTGACCACGCATCCTCAAAAAAAGGAAAGATGGGAGATCCATGGAAACAAAGACAACGGGATTGCGCAGCAGTCTTGTATGACGCGATGGACGTTGCGTGGGAAGATAGAGAAGCTCGAGGAAGGGTGGCTTTTAGAAACTTTGAAATGTTTGATGCGCCTCATGTGGCATTCCTTTGCATGAATGAGCATTTCGGCATAGGCAACGCTTGGGACGTCGGTATGTACGCTCAAACACTCATGCTCGCTATGACAGCCAATGGCCTTGGTTCCTGCGCGCAGGGAACCATGCGACACTATCCTGACCTGGTCAGAGACGCTTTCAATCTGGGCCCAGAAATCAAAGTGCTATTCGGCATCAGTTTCGGTTTTCCAGATCCGAGTATGAGTGTGAACAAAGCCCGCACTGAACGGGCCCCAATATCAGAGAGCGTCTTCTTCAGTAGCTGACGACTTTCAGCTAAGTCACACCTGCTCAACAGTCTCGCCCAAGGCTCGAGCACGATCAAGGCGGCTAGCCTCGTCTTTAGGCAGATTCCGCCACGCAAGAGTCAAGAACACCAACGTGAGAATAAAGATAAACATCGAGCACGCGATAGCGGTCCGCAGCGAAGAAGCTGGATCCATTCCTGTTGCTGCGAAAGAATCTGACAACTGTCCCATTACATAGGGTCCCAGAGCCAAACCGATCATTGTATTTACCAGGATGTAATAAGCCCCAGCAACTGCCCTCATTCTAGGCAACACCAAATCCGCTGCAGTGCTTGGAGGAATACCGGGCCAACAAGCGCTGAACAGGTGATGCAACAGATTTAACGCAAAAGCCCACATAAGACTGTCTGTATAGACCATCCAGAGAACCAGCGGCACTGTTCCGAAAACTGCTATATAACCGATAGCTAGACGACCTGCTGGATGTTTGTCTTTGAATTTATCGCCGAAGTAACCGCCAAGAGTCACCCCCAAAAGGCCGCCAATAGCTGAACCGAGCCCAATATACATCCCCACTTCGGTAGCCGAGGTTTCATGAAGCCGCAGCAATAAAGGCGCGGTCCAAAAGCCGACGCCATAAGTCACAAATGATATTGTCGGGAAAGCCAGCATGGTATACACCATCGCTTTCGACTTAAAAATCATTTCGTAGGTTACTGGGTCGCGCGCTTTTAACGACTGCACCCAACAGAAGACAACGTAAATACCAATGCCAAGAGCGATCCATTGAACTACGCTTCCAGTCAGGTAGATGAGGAGCCACGCAATAGCGCCAATAATCGCTGCGCCAAGCAAATTCAGAGGTATGGATGCACCTACTCTCGCCAAGCCAACCAAGTTAAGAATGGGTATCATCGCCGCTGATTCTGTGAGTAAAACTCCAACTGGATTAGGATGCTGCTGCGTAACAATTCCTTCCGAAACACCTCTTACAGGCTCTTTTAGCGTTCGCACCCAAATCGCCATCAATATGCCAGGGATCCCAACCGCCAAAAAGGCCGCTTGCCAACCCTTCAAACCTAAAGGTGCCACTACAGGGTCTGGAAAAGTGGAATTCCACGTTTCCATGATAAAGCCACCCAAAAAAAGCCCTATTCCGCCACCGATGTAAACGCCCGAAGAATAAATCGCGATTACAGTCGCTCTCAACCTTTGTGGATAATAATCAGCGAGCATAGAGTAGGCGGCAGGAGACGCACTTGCTTCACCAATGCCAACACCAACCCTGAATATCGCGAGCATCGAGAAAGAACGCGCAAATCCTGACATCGCGGTCATGGCGCTCCAAAACATCAATCCTATCGATATAAGACTCCGCCGAACCCAGACATCTGCAAACCTCGCCAGAGGTATACCGAATACAGAATAAAAAACAGCGAAAACCGTGCCATAAAGGAGCCCCATGTCTGCATCACTGACGCCGAGGTCAGCCTGTATTTCTTCGTTTAAGATGGAGAGGATATTTCGATCAATAAAATTAAATACATAGACGATTACAAGGACCAACAGCACGTAGTGCGCGTATCTCCCACCTAGCTTTTGCTTTGGTTGTGCATTCGGGTCCTGACCATCTTTGTTTTCCGAGTTCAATCTATTCCCTCCTCTCTAATCAAATTGTTTTTCACCGGTCGCAAAGAGCAGATAAAAGACCATTCCGAACAAGGTAACTCCTGCTGTGACGATGAATACCAAATCCCACGAACCAGTCACCTGGAGAATATAGCCCGTCGCATAAACTGCTACGATCCCCGGCAAAGTCGCAAACGTGTTCGTTATTCCCATTAATGTTCCAGCGTATCGTGGTCCAATATCCATATGATTAACACTGTGACCACCAATTCCTGCCGCACCAAAGAGCTTGCCCAGGCACAGCAAACCTATCGCGGCCCAAACCTCCTCCACTTGAGTAATCAGAAGTAGACAAACGGCTAAACCGCCAAAGGCAATAGTCTGCATTAACTTTCTTACAAAGGTGACGCTCAAGCCTCTGGTTATTAATCTGTCGGCGACTGTTCCCATGATGTTAAGACACAAAAACGATGTTACGTGCGGAAGCATCGCAATTATGCCGATGGCCGCAAATGGGACACCTAGGCCATCGTTTACGTACTTTGGCAGCCAAGAGAGAATCACGTAAAGGGTCCAGTTATTGCAAAAGTGGGCGACGATGATTGCCCAAACAGCACGACTCCGTAAGAAAAACATTATTGGCGGACTCTCTCCGATACCCTCTGCCGGCGCATTGCTTTCTATGTGCGCCAACTCCGAGCTAGATATTCTTGGGTGATCCTGAGGTAAATTAGTGACCAGATAATGCCAAGCCACATACCAGAACACACCGACCAAACCGAAGAGATAAAAGGCCCATTCCCAACCTAACTCTGCGACGATTATAGGCGTTACAATAAGCGCAAAGACCGTCCCAATCGGTATCCCACTCGCGTTGAGAGCGACAGCTTTTGACTTTTCATTGACCGGGAACCACCTTGTTATCAGGCTATACACTGAGGGAAAGGTTACCGCTTCCCCTAGCCCCATTCCGATTCGTGCAAAAAAGAGACCGATTAGACCTGAGAAGGCCGCCCAGGGTGTGATAATGGTGAAAAAAGACCAGATCAGAACACCCAAGCCTAAAACCATCTTTCCACCAAACTTATCTGCAAGAAAGCCACCGCCAACCTGCATTAGCAAGTAACCAACATAAAAAGATGAAAGAATCGCTCCTTGAGTCTCAAGGTCCCAATTTAATTCTTCTGCCATCGGGATTATCGCAACAGAGATATTGACTCGATCTATATAACAAACGAAAGTCGCAGCAAAACACATCAGCACCACTGTATAGCGTGTTTTCCAAAACCCCTCTTTGGTGTCGACAAGTTCAGTCATAATTAGCTATTCCCCTAGGCTTTTTTGTCGGAATGAACCCAGATTGGAGAGGACCAGGCGCGCTCTTGAATCGTCAGCGGAACATCCGAACGAGGCTCAACGCCAGCCCTCAACGCATCCCAGGTACTCCAACGACACGTCGGATTTTCGAGAACCCTCACGTAGTAACTCGCATCGATACTCGCATCAAAGTCGGGGTCTGCCCAGAAAGTTCGAAGCTCATTCGCGCCTCGATCTTTAGAGATGGAACAATCAGTAAGGTTTACTGAGGCACCATTATCAGGACATCGGTGTGTCACGGGATCAACAGAGAGGCCATCCGAGCAGGCAACATCAAATACTTTTTCTTGAATTTCTTTCCGATAACTCCCGTCATACCATACTTTGATTATTTGCAAACGCTGAAGCGGCGCTCCATTCTTATCGCGTTGAGCCCAGACCAAAAAACGAGGGTTCTGGGCGAGGGAATTCACCAGATCAGCTCCCATGGGCACACCACCCAGATATGCCTTAGAGACAAGATTCTCATCAGATGCAGATAAGGTTTCGTAGTCAAAACCAGCAAAGAAACGCAGTTTTATCCTATTACCAGACGTCCCGTAAGTCTCTTTTCTCCTCATAGCTAGAAATAAAGACTCACGGGTATTCTCCTCCGACCAAACGGCTGCTAATCCAGATGCGGCAAACTGGGTTCCTCTTCGCCCAAAGAAGCTCCTGCCATCTTCATTCAAGAGACCGGCTCTTTGCTGCATCTCAGGAGGTAGAGATGACAGATATTTTGCTCGTGCCTCGGATAATGGAACTGAACCCCTATTTTCTGCCGTCCCACTGAGAGCTGCTGATCCGAAATAATTAGATTCATCGAAAGACGGCGCAGAGTTATGAGTATCACTGGCACCGACGAAGCCAATTTTAAAAGGATTACCTCTACCCTCCTGCTCTAAAGCCAAACCATTAGCGAGAGCTTGACGAACATAACTTCCATTCGGATTGCTAAATTGTGTTGTTTTACCTTTCCTCGTATTAAGAATTTCAAAGTTAGCCCATTCATCTCGAGGAGACAGTCTTGGATGCGTTTCAGATGTCCCCTTAACCTGGGTGATTTCGACCAGAGGTTCATTTCGCATTCTTAGATCCGCGAATTCTCTGTCTATCGATCTTCCATCTGAATAATTAAGGCGAAAAACTTGCCCATCCGATTGGTTGGAATTATGAGGAATAGCGAGACTATCGGCCCCCAAAGCTCTTATCTTGTCTTGCCAAGTCCAAAGCCCCTCAGGCTCATGGTCATCAAATCGAGTGAAGGGTCTTTGTGGAGCACTAGAACCCCTGAAAATAACGTTTCGATGATAAGCGGCGCTCTGCGGTAGGGGTGTCGAGGACGTCCACTCATAACCAATAAAAGCCGTAAATGATCCCGGCTCATTGTGCTGCTCCGCTGCCTCAATTGCTTCTCGCCAGGCGGAAAGGTGCGCTTCGTTGTCATATCCCGCCGTAGCATCCAAAACATTTCCCGTAAAAAAAGCTTTAATTTTTCCTAGAAGCCCCGTTTGTTGTGCAGCCAAACGACCGAAGCTTTCTCGGAACAAGACTGTACGCTTTTGCGCCGAATAACTATCAAGGTTGTCGCCTTCGTTAATATTATGAAAAGGTTGAGTTCCTGATAATCCGCCGAGTCTAGATGTAGGGTCCGCCCATTCATCTACGACACCCATAAACAATCCATGGTCAGTGACAGCATAGAAATCTAACGGTTCCCTGAGTTGCATGCGCACACCCATCGAATTAGTTACCAGCTCGCCTTTGGCATAACGGTAGCCGTCACTCGGAGAAACTGTGTTCCCTAAAAGATAAGCATCAAAAGAGTTGGAGGTGTGAACGTGCAAGTCCCCGAAGAAAACCGAACGATCGGGGTTAGAGACAATTTCACTTTCGGGAGATCTTTTGACTTCGAACTCCTCTGAGTAGTCCCCCACCTGAAGCGTTTGGTCCTTACACCCCAATAAAACAGTCACGCCAAGCGCTAACAAAAAGAGCTTCATTCTCTATCCCCCCTTTTAAATCTGTCTAAGCGCTAAATTGACTCTTGCTCAAAGACAAATCGAGATTCAACCCCCGTTCTACAGTAACACGTTTCTTGTAATGTTGGATTTCCTGCAGCGTGAAGATGCCCGTGGCAGAGGGACGGACCTGGTGACTCTCCAGTGTGATTTCTAGTCGATGAGGGCCTGCGGTTGGGCCGTCTTGGACAGGAATCGTAAAAAAGCCATCATTCCTCGCGTGCAATCTCGCCAGGGCGTTCGGCTGGTTGGGCTCTTCAGGTACTAGGGTTACCCAACCTAGCCCCATCGGCTTTTGCTCCAACAGCACGCGGCCTCTTACCTCCAACCTCTCCTTGGAGGTCATGAAACCTCTACGCACCAACCAGTTTTTCAAAAGCTCAGTCCACTTGCCCGCATCAGGATCTCCCACAGTCAGACCTAAGCCGTGATCGCCATCATTAAAAATGTGCAGTTCCGAATCAACTCCGGCCTGCAGAAGGGCGTCATAGAGAAGAGTTGATTGAGATGCGGGTACGATACTGTCTTTGTGATTGTGAACAATGAACATGGGTGGCGTGGTTTTTGTCACCTGAGTATCCACCCCAACGTACTCACCTGCCTTTCGACCTCGTTTCTCTCCGTTTGTAACCGCATAAACTGGAACGACAAAATCGGGCTTGCCCAATTCACGATCAATTTCATCCCTTACTTCAGAAGCAGATGAGGCATAGCGCACTGCAGCATTACAGGCCAAGTGTCCTCCCGCGGAAAACCCCAACATACCCACCCTCTTCTTATCAATACCAAAGGAATCCGAAAAAAATCGAACAAGTTTTATTGCTCTCAAAGCATCCATCAATGAGATGTCTGTAAAGTAATCTGGCCCCAACCTATATCGCAGTACAAAGGCCGTTACACCGATGGAATTTAACCATTTCGCTACTTGTATACCTTCGTGATCGGATGCTAGAGAGCGATATCCGCCGCCAGGGTTGACTATTATCCCACAACCGACCGCAATGCTTGGATCAGCCCGATGCACAGTCAGCATGGGTTCATCATGTAAGCCATCTCCGTCGCTAAAAGGGGGCTGCTTACCCCAAAGAGAGATTCCTTCGGTAACAATTGAGCCTTCGTCAAAGCGTGGAGAAGAGAGCTCCCGAAAAATTTCTTCACTCATATCAGGTAAACTCCCTACAAAACTCTTTAATTGAAAAATCTTGATTCACTAGAACGATAACCCAAAAGGATAAGGAACATGATCTTTAATAATGTCATCCTAAGAGTCACTGACGCGAAAAATCTCGAGGAGATAAAGCAACTGCTCACTCACCAGGCGAGCGTTTCTAGGCAAGAGACCGGTTGTCAGCGATTCGAGGTCTATCAGTCTGAAGTTGAGACCAACCTCTTTTTCTTAATTGAACAATGGGCTACAACGGAGGATCTGGATGCTCATCGAAACACCGACAATTTTATAAACGTCTATAAAGCCAAAGTCCTTCCGAAGGTCGAGCGCCAAGCTCACCCCTCGTCTCGTATAAGTTAAGGGCTCTCTAAAATACGCTCGTAACTATAAAAAAAAGAACTGAGGGAACGATTAGACAACCAACACCGGTATAAAAAGTTGCGGTCATTGCTCCGTAAGGTACCAATTTTGGGTCAGTTGCCGCGAGGCCCGCTGCCACTCCACTATTGGTACCCATTAGACCGCCATAAATCATCGCCGAATTTGGATTGTTTAGCCCAATTCGCCGCGCCACCAACGGAGTCCCCACCATCACCAGGATCGATTTTACGAGGCCCGCCGCAATGCTAAGAGCTATGATGCTGGACTCAGCACCGAGAGCAGTACCGGTAACAGGACCAACGATAAAGGTCGCGGTGCCAGCACCAATAGTCGTTATCGAGATTGGATCAGACACACCGAAGCCGACCGCGACGATTGCGCCCACAAAAAAAGAGAGAACAACGCCTATCAGAACTGAGAGAGAGCCAATCCAACCTGCCTTTTTTAACGCCTCGAGTTCAGCACCGTATGCAGTTGCTACAATCGCAAAATCTCTGAACATGGCGCCACCCAGAATTCCAAGCCCGGAAAAAACGCTTATATCGGCTAAACCTTTGCTTCCTCCAGTTGTCGAGCCGCCCAGATAAGCCATAAGAAGGCCTAAGATGATAGCGATGGCCGATCCATGTATTTTCCCGGCGAAAAGTGTCTTTGCCAAAGAATTAGAAATCCACAGGACCAGCGCAACCACGACAAAGGCTGTAATCAAGGCATTCGTTTCCAGCACGCTCAGGAACAGGTTCATTTAACCTCTTCCTCTGATTGAGAAAAACGGGCTAAAACTGGTACCAGCAGAAAACTTATAGCGACGGCGCATAGTCCTGCAAGAATTGCTAACCAACCTGAGGATACCGCGGCAAAAACATTTTGCTTGGCGGCCATCGCTATCACTATCGGAATATACATAGCATTCCAAAAAGTAATACCCTCTGCGGTTATTGGCTTGATCGATACGTTCACTGGCCCATAGTTAGATACAAGGATGAGTATCAACATCGCGATACCAACGCCACCAATATTGGCATCAATGCCGAGCAGAGCGCCAATAAGATCTCCAGCATAAACCCCTATAAGCATACAAGCCGCTAGCAGCCCCACACCGTAAATTATCATTCGGCTGATCTCAAATTCATGGAACTGCGCTTCCCGAGTTATTAAAGATTTTCAATCTCAAAAATGCCTCTCACATGAGTTCATTGTACTAACAAAAAGAAGAATCAGAGGTCGGTTCCAACCTAGTTACTTTGGGGATCTTGTCTATAGGGGCCCATGTCCATTTCAGGAAACCTTGCAGCGACACCAGCTAGTGTCTCCTCTGTCCAATAAGAATCACCCGGCTTTGGGAACCCAAGGAGCTCTCTCTCCTGAAGAGAGGCTCCAGCCATCCATTTTTGGAAGCTTCCATAGACACCTTGTTCCGGCCAGCCAACTATGCCCAACCACTTTGGTTTAGCGGGCGAGTAGGTAATAAAGTGTCCGACTCGAGCAGCTTCTTCGTTAAAGGATGTTCCGCGGTGAAAAGTTCTCATGCTATACGCTAAAACCGAACCAGCAGGGACTACGACCTTTACTTCATTTTCGTATAACTCCGCGCGATCTTTTTCCTCATAAGCGGTAGGCCACAAAATTTCATCTTTATAATGTTGCCAGGAGCATACTGCGGTAGGTGCCGCTCCCATCGTGACGTCAGTGTAATAAAGCAAAAACGCCGTTTGCCAATAAGCTGGAACACTTGGTGGGTAGGCCAAAGTATGGTTCATATAGTCCAGATGCATTAACTGATCAGAATCCGCATAGTGGCCCTTGCATTTATAATGCAGGTCAGATTGTTCACAAAAAAGATCCTCCGACTCAGCAAATATTGAAGCGAAACGTCTAAGCTCAGGGTGCAGCGTAATCGAATTCAATTGAGCCCCTTTGAACGGGAATCTCATTGTGCGACGAGACCGAGGGGATTCGTTCCAACCCTCCGGTTTTGCTCCATGTGGGTTGTCGGCATACTCGAGCCATCCCGGGATAAAGGAATCAATCTCTTCACGAGCCCGATTTAATTCCGTTTGCGATAAGAAATTTTCAGCGATGGCGTACCCATGTTCTCGATAATGTTGAACATGATGCTCAGTAAATCCCAAAATTTGCCCTCCGCTAAACTTTGATGATCAACGATCATAACCCGTCCCCAAAGGAGAACAAGCAGATCTCCACCAAGCTGATTGGAACTTCCGCTTAAAGCACGCTAGTCTGAAGAGTTGAGACATCATTTTTTGGGGGAGAAATGACATGGCAGACCAAAGTTTCGAACAAATTCAGCTTTCCATCGAAGACCGCGTCGCGGTAATCACTTTAAACAGACCAGATCAAATGAACACATGGACTCCAATTATGTCCAGAGAACTGAGCGATGCGATGTACGAGTGTGATGACAACGACCAGGTTCGGGCAGTTATATTAACTGGCGCTGGTAGGGCTTTTTGTGCTGGAGCCGACTTATCGGGCGGTGAAGGCGGTTTTACAGGGAAGACCAAGATCACAAGGCCAACCAAATGGCCGTATCAGATATCAAAGCCCGTAATCGCAGCCATTAACGGTGCCGCGGTTGGAGTTGGCATCACCTACGCTATGCTGGCCGATATAAGACTCGCTGCTGTGAAAGCTAAAATAGGTTTTGCCATGGTACGGCGGGGAATACTGCCGGAGCTAGCTTCTCACGTGACAGTCAGCCAGGTTGCCGGATTTTCCAACGCTGCCGAACTGCTTCTTACCGGCCGAATGATGTCAGGTGCGGAGGCTCAAATTAAAGGGATTGTTAGCGAAAGCCTGGATGCAGAAATTCTCTTAGAGAGGGCGAGAGCGATTGCTGATGACATAGCTCTAAATACCGCCCCGGTATCGGTTGCACTAAGCAAAAAACTTCTCTGGCAGAACATTGCTTCCAACATCCCTCAGTTGATGGAAACCGAAGGAAAGCTAATAAACTGGCTTGGTGAGTCGGAGGATGTCAAAGAGGGGGTGAAAGCCTTTTTCGAAAAAAGAGAACCTAGCTGGTCGATGAGTCCCAGTAGAGACATACCTGAAGATCTAATAAAACTCACGAAGGAAAACTAAGCAGCGCCTTTTCGATTCAGGAGGCAACGCAAGAGTGAACCAGCTTAGTCGAGATCCGTACACACAGGAAGTTGGGGGCATCAAAGAAGCTCCCACAAACTTCTTAGGAAGATTTCGGTATCTTGGCCCAAGCTTAATTGTCACGGGGGCCGTTATCGGGTCCGGTGAATTGGTTCTTACCACCAGCTTAGGCGCTGCCGCCGGCTGGGCTCTTTTATGGTGGTTATTGCTGTCTTGTTGGTGCAAGGCGCTCGTGCAGGCAGAACTCGCCAGGTACACGATTACAACCGGGGATACGTACCTTCGAGCCATAAATCGGTTACCCGGACATTTTGCCGGTATCTCTTGGCCCATCTGGATGGGTATCCTCGCATACGTTCCAGGAACGATGGGGTTAGGTGGGATATTTGGAGGAGCCGGTCAATCTTTATCGTTCCTGGGGTCTCTTGCTGGCGTCGAGATTGACGGCGTTTTGTGCACCGGAATTATCGCCATAATTTGCTCCATTATTTTGTCGACCGGGAGTTACAAATGGCTCGAAAGCGCTATGCTGCCGCTAGTGGTAGGTTTTACCCTCGCTACTTTGACCTGCGTCGTCGCGATGCAGTTCACAGAGTTTGCTGTAACCCCGAGCGAGATAATCTCAGGCTTAAAACCGGATTGGGCTCTATTTGTAGCTTTTGCCGCATTAGCGTTATCAGCCTATGGATATACTGGAACTAGTTCGGGTGATATTAGCGCTTATACCTACTGGTGCATCGAGAAGGGTTACCCCACCTATATCGGCGGAGATAGAAACGATGCTGGTTGGGAGCAGAGGGCTAAGGGTTGGATCAAAGTCCTCCATAACGATGTCTGGCTCGCACTGATTATCGTAACCTGTGCAACTATCCCTTATTACATCCTCGGAGCCGGAGTCTTGAATCAGATGGGGATAGTACCGGAAGGAAACGACGAGACGATATCTGCACTCTCAAATATTTTTACACAAACATTAGGCCAATGGGCGGTCTGGATATTTAGTATCGGAGCCTTCCTTATCCTATTCTCAACCGTTCTATCCGGTGCTGGCGCGGGCGGGAGACCAATTCCCGACTATCTCATTGAAATGAAACTTATCGAGAGAAGCAATCTTGCTCTTCGAAAGAGTATCATTAGATGGTACTTAGGCGTTTTGCCGCTCATTGCCTTCCTGATTTATTTGTTCGTTCCAAACTTCGTCATTTTGATAATGATCGGTGGATTAACCTCCGCTTTATTTCTACCAATCCAAAGTGGCGCCACCATCTACCTACAGCGCAAATTCATGGATCCGCGAGTTCAACCCAATAAAATGGTTAAATACGGACTGTGGCTTATATTTGGCTTCGAACTCATCATGGCTGGATTCGTGGTTTGGTTCGTTGTGCTCGCTCCGATTAGAGGCT
>PYIJ01048027.1_pt1 | contig 11696 bp, 13 predicted proteins | sample 3578051 | NCBI WGS metagenome assembly PYIJ01 (sample SAMN08408021, study PRJNA431606) | Marine metagenome isolate SA_KN192-05_S13_5m, whole genome shotgun... | biome: marine; feature: oceanic pelagic zone; material: water; isolation source: surface water sample, 0.2-0.8 um fraction ... | reverse complement strand
TTGGTAATAACACTAAGATTGAATGTTAGAAATGGTGTTGGGGTTGGAAAACCCAAACCTATTACAGTGGAATGAGTTTGATAGGGGGTATTTAATAACTCATTTATTAGTAAAGGTTGAGGTTGTTTCACCAAAACTTTGGGTATTACCTCTAACCTCATCACAAATAGAAAAATACAACTACATAAAGAAAAAAAGAGATGAGGGATATTACTATTATCAGATTAGTGATATGATGAATGAATCCAACTTCAAACCTCAAAGAACCGACAAATTCACCCCACAACAAGTCTGGGGATTGGAATTTAAGATGGAAAAACGACTAAAAGATTAGATAAAATTGAGAATCCAAAAATTATATCAATTGGATTAATTAAAACCAAGAAAAAATTTAGAAATAATATTATACATTAAAAGTCAATATCCCTAAAAATACATATAGAAATACCAAAAATATCGGATGTCCAAGTGGAATAATTGATGATAAAATAGGATTTGTCATTTGTATCGGAGTTATTTTTGTTTTTGGTATTAACCCTTCTTTAATATTTATGTAACCAACTTTACATGAAAGAATATAAAAAAGAGAAGTTAAGAGACCAAAAATTAATTTAAAGGGGATAAAATCATAGACAATAAAATACCCTAATGATAATAAAAATGTACCCATACCAAACCCGAGAATGAGTTCGGTTGTTATATATTTCTGTATTCCAAAAAAGATACCTTTTTCTGAACTTACTCTCACAAATGAACGGTACATTTCTCCTTGATTTTGAATTCTACCAAGACACCAAAAAGAACCAACCACCATTAATATCCAACCAAGTATTGTCATTTGTTTTTTAGTAAATTTATTTAAAAAATGAATTTAATCTCCTAATAAAAATCCTCTTTGTGGCTTTAAAGCATGTTTTATCTTATCAACGTATTGCTTGTCAATAACCAAATAAGCAATATTATGGTACTCACTGATAGAATCCAATCCAGTAGTATGAAAAAGAATTTCTTCCTTTTCTAAAAATTCTTCTAAATGAATATTGAAATGCTGAGCAATCTTAAGTGAGTCTACACCATTAAAATCCCAAATTAGTTTTATTTTTTGCATTATTTATAATCTACCATCTATAAATTTCATTACCAATTACACTACTCCAAAGCTCTATTTCTTTTAAAGAATGTTTAGAACCAAAAAATTTATCCCAAGTATTTTTCCAAATATAGTTTCTTATATACACTGAGTACAGTACTTTAATCTCATCCTTAAGCTTTCCACTATCAATGTCATTATAAGACTTATTATAGATATTAGATAAAGAGGACTTAATTTTATCAGAAGATCCGATATAAAGGTTTTTGTATCTTTTGTCAAAAGCAGTAACTCTTAAATAAAATTTAGGGGAAGATAGCCCTTTGGCTTTTGTCTTGTGAGTTCTTAAACCAATTGAAAGAGAAAATTGGAAATTTGTAATTATATCCTCTAAATTTTCTTTTGCTGAATTCATTTTATCTACATAGGAATCTTTTGATTTAGAGGGTGTAATTTGATTCTTTATTTTTTGAATTAGAAGTTGCTTTTTTTTTATGTCTTTCTGTAAAGCAAGAATTTGCAAAGATTTACTTTCTATTATTTTGTAATTCTCTCTTAGTTTTCGATATTCTATTCTCTCTTTTTTTTCTAAGTTTATAAAAAACTCATCTGGTAAATAATCTAAAAAAAATTTGTCTTTATAACAGCGGTATTTAAGTAAGTTGGACAATAAAATTATTTTGTGGTTTTTTCAAATATATAAAAAATATTATACCACAAATTGAAAAATTAGAGGATATGAACAATTAAATTAATTTATAAAATTTTAGATAAAGTAGCTTTATGTAAGTGATATTCAAGTGTATTAAAAAAATAAAAATAATTGTGGTTATATTTTTTTAGTCAATATAAATTATACCACAAAATTAAAAAATAAAGATGTTTATAACAGATCTGTAAAAACTTTAGTAGACTAATATAACAGAAAAAACTTGACAAAAATTTATTTATAAATCAATAATTGAGAGTTGTTTTTTTACGTGTCATTAAAGTAACAATTTATGCTAATTAATTTTTTTTACAGAAAAAATTTAATTGAAAAAAACCTATTTTTATTACTTAATGTTCAAAAAAACTATCAAATTATACCTACCTGCGTTGATATGTTTAATGTATGCAATTAGCTGCAAAGAAAAAAATAAATTCCCATTGTTGTTTGATATGGAAAAAGTCGAAGGAAGCCACTTTATTTCGCAAAATTTAGAACGAGTCTCCAATTCGGTATCCCAGTCTTTAGATTATGCAAAATCAGGAAAATTTAGTGCAAAAATCGACTTGAAAAACCCATATGCACTTGGCTATACTTTTAAAAATCTTAAAAAAGGCAGTGAGTTGAAAATTTCTGTCTGGGAAAATACTGCAGGATCAAGAGGCTACTTAAAGTTAGTAGACGAAGAAAAAAATATTCTAGCTGTTAAAAGAAGTCATCCAAAAAAAATAGAAAGTCAATGGGTGCTAATCAATCTTAACTTTATAGTTGAAAAAGATTCTAAACAAATTAAGTTTTTTATTCATAATGAAAAAACTCTTCCTGCCTACTATGATGACTTAAAGATAGAATTGTTAAACAAGCCTTCAAGACCAGTATTCAAAAAAGAAAATATAGGGCTTCAAATTAAATCTAAAGATTTGGATAAGCTATTTAAATTTAAAGAAGAAGCAATTCAAAATGGTGTGATTGGAAAATCCTTAAAAAAATACTTTAATGGAAACATGGTCTATAATAATGAGAAAATTCCTATCAAAATTCGTTTAAAAGGAGACTGGGTAGATCATCTTAGCGGCGATAAATGGTCTTTTAGAATTAAAATATTAGGGAATAAAGATTTTAAGGGGATGAAAGCATTCTCCATCCAGCATCCAAAAACACGCTCTTTTCTAAAGGAATGGATAATGCACAAAATTTTTAGAGACGAAAATATTTTAACTACAAGATATGGCTTTGTAACCGCGTCTTTGAACGGAAAAAATTTAGGAATTTATGCTTATGAAGAACACTTTAGTAAAGAATTACTCAAATACAATAAAAGAATGGAAGCGCCAATACTTAAGTTTAATGAAGAAGGTATATGGGAGACAAGAGTAAACAATCCGAAGAATAGAAATTTTTATCCATATTTTGAAGCCTCAGAAATAATTCCTTTTCAAAAGAAAAGTATTTTTTCGTCAGATAGCCTTAAAAAAGACTTCGAAAAAGGATTAAAACTAATGACTAAATACAAAGAATTTGATGGGGATTTAGAGGATATATTTGATTTAAATTATACAGCAAAAATATACGCGATATATGATATTGGAAAAATTAGGCATTCTTACCATTGGCACAACCAACGTTTTTATTATAATCCTAAAGTCAATAAATTAGAGCATATTGCATTCGATTGTTATGCTGGAATTGAAGAAGGAATAAAAGATGTTATATATGGATATTCTGAAAAGGATTCTTATGATTTTAAAATGACTTACCTATCCAAACAATTTTTTAATAATGATATATTTCTTTCTAGTTATAAAAAGTTTCTAAATAAGTTCTCAGAACCAGAGTACTTAACCAACATTATCAATAAATATAGTACCAGTTCTGATTCATTAAATACTATTTTAAAATATGAATTTCTAGATTACGAATTTGATATAAACTATCTTATTGATAATGCAAAAGCTGTTAGAGAATTGCTTCCAATCTATACTTCAAATCACAATTTTTTAGTAAAACCTATTAAATATAATTATGCTTCAGTTGAAAATAATTATTTTCCATCTATTGGAATAAAAGCAAATAAATATATTGATAGTAAAAATGAATTGGTCTTGAAAATTAAGAACTTCCATTTAGATACTGTTTATTTAATAGGACATTCTATAGAGAAAAAAGGTAATGCTCTAGTTAAGTTTCAAGATTCTATTTTAATTACTCCATTTCAAATAAAAGGAGATTCTAAAGAGATAAATATTAATGAAGATGCTGATTTTATATTTTTCAAACCTCAGAACACAAAAAGTTTGGAGGTAAAGGATATTGAAAAGTTGATTTAATTATAATTTTCTAGACACCTTTCTTACAGTACTACTTTTGGGGGCTGATTGTTCAACTTTTGTTTTCGATTCTCCTTTTTTTGAATTGTTTTTCTTCTTAGTTTTTTTATTTTTATCTGAGGAAGGTGACTTTACTGCTTTTTCATCTCCATCGTCAACTGGCTTTTCTTTCTTTTCTCTACCAAAAGTTAAATTTAATCCAAAATGAATTTGACCATTTCTAACTTTCTTTGTGTCAATATTTATACTGTTTGATGAGTTAGAAATAAAATTATCTCTTGGATTGAGAGTGCCAAAAGCTAAAAAATTATCTGTCAAACAATAAATTTCAACAGGCCCAAGATTTACAGAGAGACCAAAACCAACATTTGAGTAACTACGATTATATATTGAATAACTAGCAGTAGCTGAGAGAAAATTTCCGAGGTGATAATTATATGCTAGTCCCATACCACGTCTCCATATTCCTCTTACAAATGAGGAATAAAGACTTAAAGAAACAAAATTATTATGATCTACAATGTACTCCATGGATGCATAAATTTTTGTACGTAGAGAAGTTCTATAACTTTCGTTAGAATATGAATAATTATTTTTCAAGTCTTCTTCAATAGAGTCTTCTAGTACTCCTTTTAAAAAATCAACACTAGACCCTCCGCCGAATATAGAAATTGGATTATCAATTCCATCGTATTCATAATCCCAAGCCTCTAACTTAGAATTTGCAGTGTAACTATTCCAATTTATAAATCCTAAATCCAGAACAGATGCTTCTAAAAGTAGTTTGTCATTAACATGATAGTTAAATCCTAAATCTATTGCTAAACCGCTGTTTTTTCTATTAAATAAATAATTGTTAATATATCCTGGGGAAAAACCAGACTGTTGCATTGCGCTAGAATCTTTAGTATCCAGTCCGCCAATTGCTGGAATATCACCATCAATCATAACTTGTGGAAGGCCTGAAGTCCTAAAATCAAAAGCCATGTCAAATTTCAGAGCATGAGAATTTTGATCGGTCTCAATACCCATGTAGCTTACATCAGTTGCAAAATTTTCCATTCCGTAGAGGTACTTTAGCCTTGCTCCATAAGAAAATTTATGATGAACGTCATGAACCCAATGGACCGCGTATTCTCTCCAATGTGTGAAATCAAATCCCAGACCGTCTAAAGAAGCTCTTTTACCAAGAAGACTATTACCATTTCCTTCTAAAGCAAGAACTATTAAGTCTTTCGGATAATTAAAAGTAAAATCTAACTTTTCAGTGACGTTAAAGGAAAAGAAATTATCTTCTTTTTTAAAACCAACAAAAATTAAATCTGTACTTCCATTAAGGATAAAAAAGTTTTCCGAAGACATCTTTGCTATTGCATTGTCAACATCTGGCATCATAATTCCATCGGCATTTTGATAAAATATATCTCCAATTGAAAAACCTGTATTAAAAATAGAGCCATACACACTTGAAATGATTGGTAACCCTATATCAAACTTTGAATCTGGAAAAGAAGCAGGATCAACTTGTGTGATTTGAGGAATTGATGGCATGTGATACAAAATAAAATCTTGCTGCCCATTAATTTTGGTCAATAGAAAAAACAACGATATGAAAATAATCTTTTTCATTAAAACATTCTTCCAGAAATTAATAATGACATAGATAATTGCAACTTATAATCGCTGTAGATCTTTACAGATTGCTGGTTATCATAATCCGAAGTTCCTGCCGTAACAAGCAAAATAACATGCTTAGTTTGGTTCAAATTATCAACACAAGATTCATTACAGCCAAGAAATGTTACTTTTTGTTCTGAGTCTTCTACAACCCTTCCATTTGCATCCAAAGCTGCAGATTGAAGAACTATTTCTCCATCAGCAATTGAAGAAAGCAGATTAAAATTACTGTCCAATAATTGTAAAGTAAAATCAACTTCTATAGGCCATCCATTTGTAGTAGAAAATTTAATTACTGCAGAATCAATGTCTGTTTGGGAACTAAATAATTCATCTACTTTAAAATCAAATGGAATAGTATCCCCCATAACCCATCCTCCAGCATATCCTTCTAAAGGAAGTGTGATTTCTGTAGATACAGAAATATTACTCGAACTTAAAATAAAATTATTATTAGTAATTGTGGAATCAGCATTTACAACTACAACCGGGTTACTAACAATACTTTTTGGAGTTGAATTTATCAACTCATTAATAGTACTGTTGGCTGCGTCCATAGTAATAACAGACGTGACCGAGTCACCTTGGGTCGCGGGTTGCTCAATAGTGGGGAAATAAAATGGTGCAGCTTGTAGGTTTCCAGATGCAGAAGAATCGTATAAAACATTACCTAAAAAAACTCCCTGAAGGTCTTCGTAATACATAGCTTGCATTCCCATATTGGCAGTAAAACCAAAACTATTTTGAATCGTGTGCTTAATTTCTGGATTGGTAAGTAAAAACTGTACTGCTGACTCCGAGTTGCTAAATATATCTATATCCAAAGGAATTGAACCTAAATCAAATTGCTGGTATTTAATGTCACCAAAAATTGAAGAAAACTCTAAATTATCCATTGTAAATGAAAAAGTTAGATCGTCAGTAGTATAGATTGGGCTACCTGAACCGTTGATAGTGACCTCTAAATAAACTATCATCTCATTGAATCCAAGACTTCCTTTAGTTAAATCAAAAGTATAGTTACTAAGATTTGCTTGAGTAACTGCAGGATTGTTAGCAGATGCCGTTAAAATATCAGAAAAAAAATTTCCTTGGGCATTAACTAGTGACGGTATAGTTATTTCAAGAACCACTTCATGACTTAAATTATTTAAGATTTCAATTGTTAAAATTCCTTGAGAAAAATCAATCGAAGTTAATTCCTCACCAAGAGGAAATGTGAAAGCATTTATATTGGTATCTGAATAACTAATCGAATTTATGAGTGAAGGTAAATTTTGGGGAGCAGGATTAACAGATATACTGAAAGTTTGGTCTGGAATATCGATAATTTCAGAAGCGTTAATAGTTGTTGTAGGAGTGAGGTAAGCTAAAAATAATTCCCCATCGTTTCCTGTAGATATAATATCTCCTGTATCTCTTTCTAACATATCCTCAACATCAATCTCTGCACTAACTAACGGAATAGCTACATGATGATAGGTTTGTAAAGTAGATAAATCTATTTCATCAGTTTTTTTACATGAAGTAAAAATTAGGGCGAGATAAAGAAAATAAAGAAACTTATTTGTTTTTTTTATAAACATATTAAGGACAAAGTTAAAGAAATTACCACAATTAAATAAAAAAATAATAATCTTATTGATTAAAGTATAATAGTTTTAAATCTCTGATAAATTTTATAAAGTAAAATCATAGATTTATAATGTATTAAAAATAAAAAATTGATTAATAAATACAAAAACCACCTTATACTTCACTTCACTATATTAATTTGGGGATTTACAGGTATTATTGGGAAAATTTTAGGATTAAGCGGACTGTCAACAAGCGAAGTTGTATTCTGGAGAATGCTCATTGCATGGACTACTCTTCTACTCTATCTTATAGTTAAAAAACAAAATATTGTAGTTTCAAAAAAAACACTTTTCAAGCTTCTTGGAAATGGAGTTTTAATCGCATTTCACTGGTATTGCTTTTTTGAGGCAATTGCACTTTCAAATGTGTCTATTGCCTTAGTTTTTATGTCAACTACGGCATTTTTCACATCCTTTGCAGAATGGGTTGTTTACAGAAAAGGAATTGATTATAAAGAATTATTTACGGGTCTTTTAGTAATTATTGGAGTCTCCATAATTGTCAAAAATTTAAATTTTGAAAACCATCCTGACTATTTAAAAGCAATTTTTCTAGCTTTAATTTCTGCTTTTTTAGCTGCTTTTTTTTCTGTAATAAATAGCGTACTTGTTAAAGAAAATGACTCTGCTATTATTTCTTTTTATGAACTTATGGGAGGGTTTTGGGTGATAAGTATTTTATTTTATTTAAATGGAAATATTGTCTTAGAACAACTTTCGCTAAATTCCTTTCAATTATTTTGGTTGATAGTTTTAGGTATTATTTGTACTTCTTTTGCATTCCTTCTAGGGGTTTATGTCATGAAGTTTATAAATCCATATACAGTAAATTTATCTGTCAACTTAGAGCCTATCTACGCAATAATTTTTGCACTTTTAATTTTTAAAAACTCTGAACTGATGAACCTAAACTTTTATCTAGGCTCAATCATTGTTGTAGGGTCTATACTACTAAATGCTTTGTTTAAAAAAACAAAAAAGCCACAAAAAGTGGCTTAGTTTTCTGCATTAGTTGGGTTAATTAAAAAGAATATTTATTTTGAACTTCTTTCCAATTAACAACCTTAAAAAATGCTTCAATATAATCTGGTCTTCTGTTCTGGTAATTCAAGTAATAGGCGTGTTCCCAAACATCAATTCCTAAGATTGGAGTTCCATCACATCCTATCCCTGGCATAAGAGGATTGTCTTGATTTGGAGTAGAACAAACTTCAAGTTTGCCATCGCTATGAGCACATAACCAAGCCCATCCTGAACCAAATTGTGTAGCTGCTGCTTTTGAAAACGAATCCTTAAACTTTTCAAATGACCCAAAATCTCTGTCAATAGCATCTGCTAAAGACCCCGAGGGCATACCACCTGCATTTGGAGACATTGAATTCCAAAAAAGACAGTGATTAAAATATCCTCCACCATTATTTCTTAAAGCGCTGTTTTCCATATCCATAGATTTCATTAATTCTTCAATAGATTTTTCTGCATGTTCAGTTCCCTCTAAGGCTGCATTTAATTTGGAGGTATAACCTGCATGGTGTTTCCCATGGTGTATTTCCATTGTTTTGTGATCAATGTGTGGCTCTAAAGCGTCATGGCTATAGTTTAATTGTGGTAACTCAAAAGGCATAGTAATTAAATTTTAGTTCGTTAATAATTAATGATATCAAAGCTATTGAAAATTTGGTTTAAATTTGAAAATAAACAGACAAATGAACGTATATAGTGACGAATACTTTATGCGAATAGCTCTAAATCAAGCTCAAATTGCTTTTGAAAATGAAGAAGTTCCAGTTGGTGCAGTAATAACTTATCACAACAAAGTTATTGCAAAAGGACACAATCTTTGTGAAAAACTTACAGACTTTACTGCACATGCTGAAATGCAGGTTTTAACTTCTGCTAGTAGTTATTTACAAAATAAATACCTCAACGAGTGTACATTATATGTGACTCTTGAGCCTTGTGTTATGTGTGCTGGAGCTACTTTTTGGACAAGAATTGGAAGAATTGTATTTGGTGCTTTCGATGAAAAAAGAGGATTCTCAAGCTTGTCAAAAAAAATTCTACATCCAAAGACATTGGTTACTGAATCTGTTTTGGAGAATGAATGCAGCTTTTTACTTAGGAGTTTCTTTCAACAAAAAAGATAGTTTTTTAAGAACTTTAACATTAATAATTCATTATTTGAGAAATTATTAAGTAATTTTATTAAAAATTAAAATATGTATCCAGCAGAAGTTGTAGCACCCTTTATTGAAGAATTAACCTCCAATGGTTTTAAGGAACTAACATCATCAGAAGAAGTTGACAACCACTTAAACTCTCCATCAGGAACAAAACTAGTGGTAATAAATTCTGTATGTGGTTGTGCCGCTAGAAATGCAAGACCAGCTGCAAAAATGGCTGTAGAAAGTGATATTAAACCAGATGAAATTCTAACAGTTTTTGCAGGATTTCATAGCGAGGCTACTAACCAAGTAAGAAAATATTGCCTTCCTTATCCTCCATCGTCTCCTAGCATGGCGCTTTTTAAGGACGGGAAATTAGTTCATTTTATTGAAAGGCACCATATTGAAGGGAGGCCAGCAGAAATGATTGCTGAGAATTTAACAGAAGCTTTTAAAGAATTCTGCTAGTTTTTATCCAATACTTTAGGAAGTTTAAAATAAGTACTGTCTTTGACAGGGCTATTTGTAAGAGCTTTTTCTTGATCTAAAACATCACCAAGTTTATCTTCTCGCCAATTATTTACCTCTTCATTCATGTGAATAAGTGGCTCTATTCCATCTGTGTCAAGTTCGTTTAACTGATTGATAAAACTTACCATTTTAGAAAGATCTTCAGAAATAAGTTCTGATTCCTCCTTGTTAAACTTTAGCTTAGATAAGCTTGAAAGTTTGGTAATAATCTCTTTGTTAATTTTCACTTTTTAATTCTTTATTAATCACTTGAAATGTTTGCTCCCTCAAATTTACTAAATCTTCACGATTTAAATTGTCTACAGGAATATAATCATGTACAACAACATTAGCTACTCCTGGTTTCGTATTTCCAGAAAAATCTTTGTGGTCTTTAAATAAGTCATAGTTGTTTTTAAATGTTATAGGTAGAATTGGACAATTTGTATCTATAGCCAATTGAAAAGCCCCATTTTTAAATCTTCTCATCTCAGTTTCTGAGTTTTCCCACCCCCCTTCAGGAAAGATGATTATACTTCTTCCTTTTTTAATTTCCTTTTTTGCCAAAACCAAACATTCTGCAGCTCTGGTTTTACTGTCTCTGTAAACAGGAATGTCAACACCTCTTTTAAAAAAAATATTTATAACAGGCCATTTTAAAATTTCTGACTTTCCAAGAAAAGCAAAATCTTGATCAATGATTTGATACATTAATAAGATATCTAGGTAAGACTTATGGTTGGCGCAAATTATATACTTTTTCTGAAGGTCTAATTTGGATAGGAAAACGGTGTCTAATTTAACTCCTGCTAAAAAAGACATCCACTTCGACCAAAGAAATTTAATTTTTTTTGCATTTTTATTTTTATTTTTTCCTCTTACAAATAAAAAAATTGGCCCCCAAAAAGTAATACAAAAAATAATATAGACAAACCCTATATATAGAAAGAAAGAAAAGGAAATTATTTTTTTCATTTACAGAAATACTAAAATTAAATTTATCACCTAAAATTATATTATTTTTAAATCTAAATTTGTATAAATTGAATATTATATAGCATGTCAAGAATTTTAACCGGGGTTCAAAGTACTGGAAGACCTCATATGGGAAACATATTAGGAGCAATTATTCCTGCTATCGAGCTTGCTAATAATCCAGTAAATGATTCATTTCTTTTTATCGCAGACTTACACTCTTTAACTCAAATTAAGAATCCAAAACAACTAAAAGAAAACACTTTGCAGGTAGCTGCAACTTGGTTGGCTTGTGGCCTCGACCCAGAAAAAACAACTTTTTATAGACAATCTGATGTTCCTCAGTGCACAGAGCTATCTTGGTATCTTAACTGTTTCTTTCCCTATCAAAGATTGAAACTTGCCCATTCTTTTAAAGACAAATCAGAAAGGTTAGAAGACGTAAATTCTGGACTGTTTTCTTACCCCATGTTAATGGCTTCAGATATTTTACTTTACGATGCAGACTTTGTTCCTGTAGGTAAAGACCAATTACAGCATTTGGAAATGACTAGGGATGTAGCTTCAAGAATCAATCATAAGTTTGGAGAAGTTTTTATAATTCCA